>Ga0214543_1010695_pt1 | contig 13397 bp, 15 predicted proteins | sample CNSS2metaG_FD_160094 | JGI IMG/M metagenome (GOLD analysis project Ga0214543, IMG submission 160094) | Root nodule microbial communities from cowpea collected in UCLA plant growth center, Los Angeles, California, USA - CNSS2 | ecosystem: Host-associated > Plants > Roots > Nodule | place: USA...
TCTTCTTGTACTCCGCGAACTCCTGCTGCATCCTGGCTTGAGCTTCCAGGATGCGTGACACCTCCGAGGCGGGGCCGGGGTCGCCAACCTCCACAGTCGGCACCAAGGGGGGGACATCTGCTGTTCTGCTTCGCGTGGACACCATCTTGCTTCTAGGGTTTACCTTGGATCTGTGAAATACTCTTCGGGCCCCACGGTGGGCGCCAATTGTTCTTAGGGGACCGAGGTCTGTAATCCACAAATCAACCAAGGGTCTTGTACGTCTTCTCGGGGCTAGTCTCCTCTTGTCAAAAAGGGGCTTGAGGGAGGCGCAGGAGACCTGCAAAAGACACTCCGATGCCTAAGTCAGCACTGGTGATGTCAGGGTTTCAGAGAATAATTAATGCGTAATGAATGCATGGAATAGTGTGCTATTTATACCTTTTTACCTGTGGGTCCTACCTGGATGGGCTTTCTGGCCCAATATTCCTTTTCTAGCCATTCTTGGATCCAGTGTAAAAAGGGGAGAAGTTACCAAGGGGTCCTTCAGGTGTTGGCGGTCTCCGGTACTCGGCCATGAGATGCGTCGAGGGTGGCTTTCTTTTGGGAAGGTGCCTTTCGCGTGGTAATCGGCCATCGGGTTTTGGTTTGCTGGCCGCGTGGTTTAATAGGGGGTGTGGAGTTAGGTGGGGACCGTGTTGTCCATACGGAGGGGTTCTTGCGTGGTAGGCGGCCATTGCGCTCTCTGATGGCTGTCTGGTTCTGTGCGAAGGCGTCTCTGTGTGGTAGGCGGCCATTGTGCTCTCTGATGGCTGCCTGGTTCTGTGCGAAGGCGTCTCTGTGTGGTAGGCGGCCATTGTGCTCTCTGATGGCCGTCTACTTGGGTATGGTTGGGACATTTTGTACATTATTTATTTTAAATTGTCTCAAAATATACAAATCAGAAATTAAGATATTTGTGCACAATAGGTCACACTTATTTTCTTGCCTATAATATATGTATATATAGTTGTTAACTCTATAACGTGTTTTATTCTTTTAAAACAACAAACACAATAAAATCATTGTCTATTTTATTCAAAACATTTTCTTACCTGTTAATAGATACCGGCAACATTCTATCAAATATGGGAATTTTAAACCATATTTTTTAAAATGTAAATATTTTAAATTGTGTAAATTTTAGAACATGGATATTTGACGCATTTATTTATTTATTTTTGTCTTAAATGCAGCTTATAAGCTAATACTTTGATAAAATAGATTATAAAAAAAAAAGTATACGTCAGGCTTAACTTTATCCAAATTAGTATATAGGTTAATGACATAATCTCTTTAGCATTAAAGTTAGAGTTTATATGAATTTTGACAGAAAGAAGGGGACAAAAGAACAATGGGTTCTGATAATTTTTTCGAGGTTGAAAAGACCATCGGAAAGACAGGTACTTTATGATCAAATTTTTCTATTAGTCATAGTATTTTGCTATTAATAAAGTTTCTAAGTTGGATATAATGAGTACAGTAAGTTACAGTACAAGATCCACTATTTTTTTTTTAATTTTATTCTGCCCTAATTTAAAGGGGTTACCCAAATCTGTTGGGCCTAGAGTTGGCCTATAAGGGAGCAAAGACCCAAAACCATCTAATACCCTCTCATTTCCTCTCACTTTCAGAAATCTGCTCTCTTCATTCTCCTGTCGAACAGCTACGCCTCTCTGCTAGGGTTTGATTCCCAATCCTTTCCAAGCAAGCTCAAGCTTTTCCACTCCATGTAAGTTGCTTCTAGGCTCGTAGTAGTTCCTTTCTAGCTTTATTTTCGTATTTTCCTTGGGGACTTACCTCAATATCCTTATTATGTTCCGTTCTGTTGTTTTTCCAGTTCACTAAGTTGTTCTCAGAGCTGTGGTGCTCACTGTTGGGTATACAAGTCATTTGGACTAGCTCTTTCCAGGTAAAGTAAGCTAGGGTTCGCCTTTGAATGTATTTCTGTTGCGTTTTCAATTCTGTTTTATGCTCTTGGGTGATTCTATGGACTTTAGATGAATATAAGTATATACTATGCCTTTCAATTCTAGTTGATTTCTATGCTGAATATAAGTATATACTTCAGATGATAGTCTCGCCCAAGCGAGTGAATCTAGCCTAAGCGAGAGCATTAGAAAATCCACCCAGGTGCTGCGCGAGCTGTCGCTCAAGCGGCGAGTTCCTGTCTTGAGCGAGAGCCCATCTCGCTCAGGCGAGGAGGTCTCGCCTAAGCGAGAGGACGCGCTAGCCAATTTTCCCCTCTTCTCGAGCCCTCGTCTAGACGAAGGGGGCTCGCCTAAACGAGAGACCCTCTCGCCTGAGAGAGACTTTTCGGCTTGAGCGAGGGTTGAGCGAGGGTGCGTTCGCATTTTGTTGCTTCTCTGTTCTTGTATGATTGGTACATGTGTGATTGGATTATTATGTTAAAGGCATGAGAAATACGAATGAGCATGAGTAATATGGTTCATGGGTTATGAATGCTAAGCTTGATGTGATTTTGGTATGGGATATGAATGACGGTTGGTTATAAAGTATGGAATGAGATTGGTATGCATGAGAAATACCTATTTGGTTGGTGAAACATAATTTGTGTGTGGTTAGGACGTAATTCCTTGAATCTCTAGGGGAGATTTCAGGGTGGTGCCTCAGTTTGTCGGGACGTAATTCCATGACCCATGTTAGTGGGAGTTCTTGGTGGTGCCCCATCTATATAATTTAGTAAGGATTCAAGGTAAGGTTGCACCTTGACGTTTAAAGGAGTCAGTTAGTCTCACATAAAGCAGACTAATTCTTGTGGTCAGAGTAGTAAGAGGCCTGAAACTCATTAAGGGCTAACCTTATGTGTGGGGGATGGAGACATTGTAACACCTAGCTTGGGAGTGAGCATCTCGGGAGTGAGTAGCTCGGGGGTGAGCAGGGAAATCCACCACAAGTGCAAGCATCCGCTGAATCTGACTAAGTTATATGTATCCGAATGAGTCGTGTTTGAGTCTTAGTGTATTGTTTGCGATTCATAACATGATGGGTTGACTTATGTATGTTGGACTATGAAATCGTATGTAACTGCATGATAAACTATTTTTCGGCTCTAGCTTACCCTTCTGTTGTTTATTGTTTGTCCTGTATGTGTGGTTTTCTCTTTTGCGATGATCATCAATTTATTGATGTGAGCAGATGCGAGGAACACCCATGGTCAACAAGGAAGTGATGGTTCCGCTGCTTAGCCTCTGGATTGGCTTCTGCTTTTGAGTGTTTGCTTAGCTTTCTCTGTGTCATTTTGAGTGTCCTCAGTTAAGTTTGTGTTTTATCTGGTCTTACTTATGGTTTTCTGTGTGCCAGTGACTATGACACCTCCTTGTAGGACTCCGCAATCCTCCCACTACGATGTACAAGATATCGCCAGGGAAATAGAAGCAATGGTAGCTGCCATGACACAACAAAGTACAGTTATTATGCAGCAACACGAAGCATCCATGCAGCGACAAGCACCGTCACTTGAGCAGTAGCTTGTAATGCAGCAGATGGAGGCTCCTATGATGGTTGTTGAGGACGCCCACAAGCAGCATATGGAAGCCCTCTGCAAGATAGAGGAGAATAGGGTGGCTGCTCCTACCTTTGGTCATAAGCCACGACCTATAGTGAGGGAGTGGAGTCTAGAGGACTTTCTGAAGCACTACTTGGTGAAGTTTGGGGGCAAGACAAGTCCTGACACCGCGGATCAGTGGCTAAAGGACATGGATAGGATTTTTGATGCAAAGATGTGTCTCGTAGAGAGCAGGTTGGCCTTCACAGTATACATGCTCACCGGAGAAGTTGAGCATTGGTGGATCAACATGAAATCTATCATGGAGGAGAGGGGAGAACTAGTGACTTGGGAGGCATCCAGGGGGAAATTCCTCTTTGAGTATTTCCTCAACAATGTGAGGTATGCTAAGGAGATGGAGTTCCTCCAACTCACTCAGGGAGAAAATTCTGTAACATAGTATGCTGAGAAGTTCAAGCATCTTAGCCGCTTTTATACCTTGCCACTCGATGAAGAATGGAGATTCCGTAAGTTCGAGAATGGTCTCTACTCTGGTTGATGGTAGCCCCACTGTCCATCAATGATTTTGCTGCTCTGGTTGAGAAGGTCAGAGTAATGGACAAGATGAAAAACGAGCTAGAAGGACAGCGCTCTCAACAGTAGAAGATTGGTAGACCATCTGGGTCCAAACCAAGGCATGAAGAGAGGAGGAAGCCTTATGATAGACCTCATCACCAGTCCCAGGGGTCTAAGAGCTTTCCTCCCCAGTAGGGTCGAGTGTAGTGTTTCATATGTGGAGGCCCTTATCTAAGGAACGTCTGCCCACAGATGGAGGGCTATCACAGGCGCAACAACTGTGGCAAGGAAGGTCACTTTGGGAAAGACTGCCCCACTCTTGCTAGGGCAGTGACACACCCTCCAGTTCAGACTCCAAACCAGCATTAATACAGAAATAGAGGCAATAGGCCTCAGGCGACAAGCAGAGTTTATGCTATGATAGGGATGGAGGCGGTAGGCTCAAGTAACTTGGTTATTGGTTGGTGTGTGATTGCTGGTGCAATTTGTTGTGTGCTATATGATTCTGGAGCGACACACTCATTTGTGTCAGATGCTTGTGTGAAACGTTTGGGTTGCCGGTGTGTGAGCTTCTGGTGTCCACTCCGGCGTCGTGTTTGGTCCGAAAATCATCTTTATGTGCTAGATGTCTAGTTGAGGTAGAGGGACGCAAGTATAAAGTGAACCTAATATGCCTCCCTCTACAAGAGTTGGAGGTGATCTTGGGGATGGACTGGCTCTCTGCCAATCGCATTCTTATAGATTGGTGAGAGAAAAAACTGTTATTTCCCAACTCATAGGAGCCTGAGTTGGTATATTCTCAGGGAGTTATGAAGGAGATTTAGAGTGGCGTACAATGCTTCATAATTTTCACTCATATGGAGGTAGAGGAGAAGGAAGGGACATCGGTCATACCAGTAGTACATGGATTTCAAGATATGTTTCCATATGAAGTATCAGGGCTACCTCCTAGTAGAGAGGTGGAGTTCTCAATTGACCTGGTGTCTGAAACCGGTCCAGTGTTGATGGCACTATACCGTATGGTCCCGGGGGAGTTGGTGGAACTCAAGAAACAGATAGAGGAGTTGTTGGGAAAGCAGTTCATACGACCCAGAACTTCGCCTTGGGGAGCACTAGTGTTGTTGGTGAAGAAGAAGAATGGAAGTTCACGTTTGTGTGTGGACTACCGACAGTTAAATAAGATGACCGTCAAGAACAAATATCCTCTCCCGAGAATTGATGACTTGATGCATTAGTTACATGGATCATCAGTATTCTCGAAGATCGATCTGTGGTCAGGATACCATAAGATATTGGTGAAGGTTGATGATGTGCAGAAGATGGCCTTCAAGTCCTGGTATGGACACTACGAGTATGTGGTTATGCCTTTTGGTGTGACCAATGCTCCGGCGGTGTTCATGGACTACATGAACAAAATTTTCAGACCCTTCTTAGATAAGTTTATCGTAGTCTTCATAGACGACATACTCATCTATTCCAAGACTCAAGAGGAAGATGCAGAACACTTAAGGTTGGTACTTGGTATCCTGAGGGAAAAGCAACTATATGCCAAGCTATCCAAGTGTGAATTTTGGATGGATGAAGTGCAGTTTTTGGGGCATGTAATATGTGCCCAAGGGATAGCGGTGGATTGGGCAAAGGTAGAGGCAGTGATTAAGTGGAAAAGTCCCAAGTCAGCGATGGAGATAAGGAGTTTTGTGGGTTTGGTTGGCTACTACAAGAGATTCATAAAAGGATTCTCCAAGATAGTGGTGCCTCTGACGCAACTTACCCAGAAAGACCAACCTTTCACTTGGACGAATAAGTGTGAGGAATGTTTCCAAGAGCTAAAGCGACGATTGACGAATGCTCCTATATTGGTCATCCCTGATGTGGGTAAACCTTTTGAGGTTTACTGTGATTCCTCATATCTGGGTTTGGGCTGTGTTTTGATGCAAGAAAAGAAGGCGGTGGCGTACGCTTCGAGACAACTCAAAGTGCATGAGAGAAACTACCCCACTCATGACTTGGAGTTGGCGGCAATTGTGTTTGCCTTAAAGATTTTGAGACACTATCTCTATGGTGCCCAGTTTCGTGTGTTCAACGACCATAAAATTCTTAAGTATCTGTTTGATCAGAAGGAGCTGAACATGAGGTAGAGGAGGTGGATGGAATTCTTGAAGGACTATGATTTTGAACTCGTGTACCATCCGAGGAAGGTGAACGTAGTGGCAGATGCTATGAGTAGGAAGACTGTACATACTGCACACCTTATGACCAAAGAGGTGGAACTACTAGAGCAATTCAAAGATATGAAGCTATAAGTGGAGCTGAGATCCAAGTTCATTACGTGTGGTACTCTGACTATATCTAGTGACTTCTTAGACTCAAATAGAGAGAGACAGATGTTGGATGCCAGTTTGAATAGGGTGAGAGAACAACTTGGGTCAGATGAAGCGAGGGAATTTGCTTTGGGTGTTGATGGTATATTGCGGTTCCAGGGCATAGTGTGTGTGCCTGATGATGTTGAGGTGAGGATAATGATCCTTGAGGAAGGGCATAAGAGTCGTCTTAGCTTGCATCCCGGCATGACTAAGATGTATCAGAACCTCAAGGAAACTTTCTGCTGGCAGGGGATGAAGAAGGATGTGGCACAGTTCGTGTCTGCCTGCCTAACCTGTCAGAAGGCAAAGGTGGAGCATCAAAGACCTGGTGGAATTTTACAGCCTATGGAGATACCGATGTGGAAATGAGATAGTATCTCTAGGGACTTTGTAACCTATTTGCCACAGACTTTTAGAAGGCATGATACCATCTGGGTCATAATGGATCGACTGACCAAGAGTGCTCATTTCTTGGCGATGAACTTGAGGATGTCTATGGCCAAGTTGGCCCAGTTGTACATTAAGGAGATTGTGAGGTTGCATGGAGTGCCTTCGAGTATAGTATCTGATAGGGATCCACGGTTCACTTTCCGGTTTTGGCAGACCTTGCATAGTGCTTTGGGAAGTAAGTTGACTATGAGCTCAACCTATCATCCCAGATCGATGGTCAGTCTGAGAGGACGATTCAGTCGCTTGAGAATTTGTTGAGCACATGTGTGCTGGATCACTTAGGTGCTTGGGATGAAGTCCTGCCTTTGATAGAGTTCACCTATAACAATAGTTTTTATGCGAGCATTGACATGGCGCCATATGAGGCTCTTTATGGCAAGAAGTGTAGGACTCCCTTATGTTGGTATCAGGATGGGGAGGTAATGTTGGTTGGACCAGAGTTGTTGGAGCAGACCACTAAGAAAGTGAGATTGGTGAGAGACAGAATGCAGGCTTCACAAAGCAGCAAACAAAAGGCTTATGCAGACCGTAGGAGGAGACCCTTGGAATTCGCGGCTAGAGATCACGTGTTCTTGAGGGTGACCCGAACCACTAGTGTGGGAAGGCCTCTCCGCTCAAGGAAGCTTTCTCCTAAGTTCCTTGGCCCTTACCATATTTCGAGGAGGATTGGGCCAGTGGCTTACGAGATAGCTTTGCCTCCTAAGTTGGCAAATCTCCATCCAATATTCAACGTATCACAGTTGAGGAAATATGTATTCGACCCGTCTCATGTCTTGGAAGCAGAGGATGTACAGATCAGATAGGACCTCACTATGGAGGTACCACCAGTAGCTTTAGAGGATAACAAAGTCGAGGAACACCGAGGAAAACTAGTCAGTCTTGTCAAAGTCATCTAGGATCGGAGGACAGATGACTCTACTTGGGAGTTGGATGAGGATACGAGGAAGTCACATCCGCATCTGTTTTCCTAGTGAGTCTTTAATTTTTTAGGTTGAAAATTTTTCTCGTTGGGGAGAATGTAAGGCCCACTATTTTTTTCTTTAATTTTATTCTGCCCTAATTTAAAGGGGATACCCAAATCTGTTAGGCCTAGGGCTGGCCCATAAAGGAGTAAGGACCCAAAACCAGCTAACACCCTCTCATTTCCTCTCATTTTTAGAAATATGCTCTCTTCATTCTCCCTTAGAACAACTACGCCTCTCTGTTAGGGTTTGATTCCCAATCCTCTCCAAGCAAGCTCAAGCTGTTCCCCTCTTCTCGAGCCCTCGCCTAGGCGAAGGGGGCTCGCCTGAGCAAGAGACCCTGTCGCCTGAGCGAGACTTTTCGGCTTGAGCGAGGGGTTGAGCGAGGGTGCGTTCGCATTTTGTTGCTTCTCTGTTCTTGTATGATTGGTACATGTGTGATTGGATTATTATGTTAAAGGCATGAGAAATACGAATGAGCATGAGTAATATGGTTCATGGGTTGTGAACGCTAAGCTTGATGTGATTTTGGTATGGGATAGGAAGGAGGGTTGGTTATAAAGTATGGAATGAGATTGGTATGCATGAGAAATACCTATTTGGTTGGTGAAGCATAATTTGTATGTGGTTAGGACGTAAGTGTAAGCATCCGCTGCATCCGACTAAGTTATATGTATCCAGATGAGTCGTGTTTGAGTCTTAGTGTATTGTTTGCGAGTCATAACATGATGAGTTGACTTATGTATGTTGGACTATGAAATCGTATATAACTACATGATAAACTATTTTTCGGCTCTAGCTTACCCTTCTATTGTTTGTTGTATGTCTTGTGTGTGTGGTTTTCTCTTTTGTGATGATCATCAATTTATTGATGTGAGCAGATGCGAGGAACACCGGTGGTCAACAAGGAGGTGATGATTTCGCTGTTTAGCCTTTGAACTGGCTTTTGCTTTTGGGTTTCTCTTTTAGGGAGATGGCCCATATACTGTCTGGCCTTTGGGCTTTATTTTTGAAACATTATCGTTCTTCCTTTATACTTTCTTTTTGGCATCGTAGTGTGCCTTGGTTATTGTATGGAGTAGTGTTTGTACTCCAGGACTGCACTACTATATTATTCTATGTGATGTTTCTTTTAATTGGATTATTAATTAAATGGGACGTTACAAATGATGTGGAAGGAAGCTAAAATTATAATATGAGAATCTTAATCGTAATGTATAAAGGACTAACATTTTCTAATATTAACACTCATATTACAAGTTTAGCAACCCAATTAATACAATTAAAGGTTGAGACATAGTAACTTTTTTGCATCCCAATCTTTCTTGGGTACATTAAATTATACATATCTTTATGAATGTTAAAATTGATGTTGTTGTAGGTTTATACAATATGGGGAATAAGTATTTGAATCGTGATTTGGGAAAGAAAAGTTTGACCGAGTTCATTGCTCTGGGAGGACATTGACACCCACAATATTGAAGAAAAATCAAGAAATTAATGTTATTTGTCTAGGACAAGCCATTGAAATGAAAGCTATAACAACGAGGATGCAAGGTATAGAGGCAATGATGAAGTTTAACAAAATCCTAGTTTGGATGAGAATGACATAAAAGAAAAGATGGTAAAGATTAGGTAATGAAAGTAGTGCAATTGGTCCATGCTCCTCTGTTGGAACTCATGTTCCTGATTATGATGAGATACTTATTTGAATGTTATAAGTTTGTCTAATATGATTTAAAGTCTTTCATAAATTAAGAAATGACTAGTCATAACTTTTAAGTCTCCAAATGATATAACTCTAGATAAATCATGACTTAATCTTTTTAATTTTTACATGTTTTCATGAAGGAGTTGAGGGTCATTTGGACAAGAGGAATCACAAATATTAAAATAAATTCAATCCTTTTGGTAAATGGGTCTTAATCTCTTTCAATTTTTCAAGTGTATTAGATGACATTACACAAGCTTTTATTATTTTTAGTTGTACAATTATGATTTCACATATACATTATTATATTTGCACATTTTCATTTATAAATGTAATGAGTTTTACTTATGTTATCTTTTATGATGCACGAATATGATACGTGTATCGAATACGACACGTATCCGATACGTCGATACGTTTATTTTGAAAATAATAATAAGATATAATACGTGATAGATATGTGATATATTAATATTAAAAAGTGTACAATAATTCTTAAAAACATAATAAATATATGATTGTTATTATGTGAATTCAAATTAAAACTATATGTATTAAAGTTGTCAACATAAAAAATATAAATTATTGTCATCATAAAAATACCACTAAAAGAAAACCCTTAAAGAATAACCGATTTTAGTAACCAAAAATATGTTAGAGACCAATTTCCTAATTAGAGACCACTTAATTTGGTAGCCAAGACCTTGTTAGTGTTACTGACAAATTTAGACACCAATTATTTTGGTATTCAAAACCTTGGTAGCTAATGTTAGTGACCAATTTAGAAACTAATTTATAATAAAAACTATTTTAATTATCAATTTAGAGACCAATTATAATTTTTTGAAACTATTTTAGTTGTCAATAATTGTTAGCTTGTACATTGGTACCTAAATGGGTCACTATACAAAGACTAATTATTATTTTTTCACTACAATTTGTCATTATTCAAATATTTTCTTGTAGTATAATATGATTTCATAAATTAGATACTTCATTGATAAATATCGATAAAGTATCTTATAGTATCTTACGTGAACACGTGTCAGACACAAATATATAACGCAAATTAAAATATCGGTGCATCATAAGTTATCTTCGATTACAAACTTATACAAATAATACTTTAATTGCCTATTTTATTAATTATTTTGTAATATTGAATAACTAGTCTTTTCAAAGTTTATATGACATCTCACACTTTTATATTGTTCAAAAAATATTGGTGGATTATAGCATTAATAATTTTTTCCATAATGTAACTCTAGTGTAAGAAAATAAGACATATTTAAGATAGTGTTACCTGTAAGGCCCATGAAAATCCACCTTACTAATTCTGCCCTAAACTAAAGGGGCTGCCCTTGTAAGTGGGCCTAAAGGGCTGGCCCAGTAGATAAAGTCCCTTTCAGTTGCCCTAAGTCTCATTTTTCCACTCTTTCACAGAACTTTGAGTCGCAGCCGTCAACTCCCCTCTGCTAGGATTCTGCCTCCGCTGTTACGTGAGCTAGGAAGTTCCGTCACTCCATGTAAGTGACTTTCAAGTTCGTGCTAGTTCCATTTTGTAACCTTTTCGTGATCTGTTGTAAGAGTCTTGGCTAACTACACCGGTCTGGTTCTGTTCCACTCTCAGAGCAGCCCTGTAGTGCATCCTTGGAGCTGTCGTACTCGTGGTCACGTAGTAGGGATCTTCGCTAAGTTTTTCTAGGTACGGGAAGTTAGAGTTCTTAGTTTCCAATCGTTTTGGTCTGTGTTTGCATTGGTTGCTGCTTGTATGGTTTAATCTTTCGATTTGATGCATGAGAACACTCTGTATGTTTGGTTGGTTTGAAAAACATGGTTGTTCCAGATGAACCAGTGGCGAGACCTGTAAATCTCGCCCAAGCGAGTCGGTCTCGCCTAGGCGAGATGAAACAGGGAGCTCGCCTAGGACACAAGATTGTGTCGCTCCAGAATCATATAGCACACAACATCTCATCCCATAAATTACACAATAACCCATAATAAGGTTACCTGAACCTACAACCTCAGCTCCGGTCATGGCATAGACTTTGCCCGTCGCCTGAGGCCTGTTGCCTCTGTCTCTCCCCTGATGCTGATGGGGTGTCCGAACTGGAGGGCGTGTCGCTGTCCTGGCAAGGTTGGGACAATCCCTCCCAAAGTGGCCTTCCTTGCCACAGTTGTTGCACCTACGATAACCCTCCCTACGTGGACACGCATACCTCGAGTGGGGTCCTCCACATGTGTAACACCGAACTCGGCCCTGCTGAGGAGAAAAGCTCCTAGACTCCTGAGGCTGATGGTGTGGTCTATCATACGGTCTCCTCCGCTCCTCATGTCTAGGCCTGGACCCAGATGGTCCACCGATCCTCTGAGGTGGCTGTGGCTGCTGTGGGCGCTGACCTTCCACCTCACGCTTCATCTTCTCCATCACTCTGGCCTTCTCTACCAGAGCAACAAAATCCTTGATGGACAAGGGTGCCACCATCAAGCGAATATCACCGCGAAGCCCATTCTCGAACTTCCTGCATCGCCACTCCTCATCAAGTGGTAGGGTGTAGAAACGGCTGAGGTGTTTGAACCTCTCAGCATACTCTGCTACTGTCTTACCACCCTGGGTCAACTGGAGGAATTCCACCTCCTTGTCGTACCGGATGCTATTAGGCAAGTACTCGGATAGGAATCTCTCCCTGAAAGTCTCCCATGACACTGGCTCATCCTCTCCTCCAGGATGGATCTGGTGTTGCTCCACCAATGCTCCGCCTCTCCCGTGAGCATGTACACAAAGAACGCCAACATGTCCTCTGCAGGGCACATCTTCGCATCATAGATGCGCTCCAGGTCCTTCAGCCATTGGTCTGCGGCGTCAGGACTAGTCTTCCCGTCAAACTTCGCCGGGTGGTGCTTCAGAAAGTCCTCCAGGCTCCACTCCCTGACTGTAGGTCGTGGTTCAGGACCAACCACAGGGGTAGCCGCCCTGTTCTCCTCCAGCTGGCGGAGGGCCTCCATATGCTGCCGATGAGCATCCTCAGCAGCTAACCTCGCAGCCTCCATCTGCTACATCACTGCCTGCTGCTATTCAAGCGACGCCGTCTGTCGCTGCATGGATGTCTCATATTGCTGCATCATCGCAGCACTCTGCTGTGCCATAGCTGCTACCATCACCTCTATGGCTCTAGCGATATCTGGTGCGTCCCCCTGGGATGATTGAGAAGCTCGACGAGGAGGTGCCATAGTCCACTGGCACACAGAAAATCACTTGGTTAGACTTGATAAAGGCAAGAATTTTTAACTGAACACTCAGAGATACACAGAGAAAGCTAAGCGGACAACCCAAGTCCACAGACCTAAGGAATGACCGCTCTGATACCATAAATGTAATGTCCCATTTAATTATTAGACGAAATTAAAGGAAACGTCACGCGATAAAAGTATAGTAGCGTAGTCTTGGGGTCCTCAACACAACCCCTACAATCTGGGCACACCATAATGTCAACATAAACCATATACGATCCTAACAAGGAGTGTAGAGTAAGAAAGCAGAAAACGATACAGGGGTCGTAGCCCTAAAGAAATAGTGAATAGAACAACTCCAGCCCAGATGGCTAAGCAGCGGACTCGCCATTCCCTTGTTGACCACGAGAACTCGCCCATCTGCTCCCATCAATCAAATTGATGATCATCACAAGAAGAACAGCCACATACAACACAACCATGCAACAAAACGGGTAAGCTAGAGCCAACACATATTCATCATACAGTCAAATACATTATCATCATCCCATATCCATATAACAACCAAGCATGTCATG
>Ga0214543_1010696_pt1 | contig 13396 bp, 7 predicted proteins | sample CNSS2metaG_FD_160094 | JGI IMG/M metagenome (GOLD analysis project Ga0214543, IMG submission 160094) | Root nodule microbial communities from cowpea collected in UCLA plant growth center, Los Angeles, California, USA - CNSS2 | ecosystem: Host-associated > Plants > Roots > Nodule | place: USA...
CTTGAAGATTTAGTCAGAACATTCCTCCTTGAAGAAAGAAGATGTTGAGATGAAATAAATTGTTTTTGTTTTAAGGATTTCAATGGTCATGCTATGAAAACACGAAATGAAGAAATGCAAATATAGAAGGTATAAACAATAGCGGATCTTGATCAAGAATTTTTGAGGGACTAGAATAATATAATTTTTTGATCATTTGATTGAATATAACACTTTAATTATTAGTATAATGCTTTAAATACTTTAAAAGATGTGAAGAAATATAATTTAACTTGTTTTCATCTTCACGTGTAGCTTTCCTTTTACTACTCCTACAAAATAAATTTATTATTTTATTCTTCATCGATATGCTTTTTTTTTAAATATACTAAAAAATAATTTACATAATCTAATAAAATATTGAGAGACATAAATATTAGAAGAAAAATATATTATAATCAAGTCACAGTTAAAAATCGATTATAAAAAAACATATAATACATGATTTTTTTTCTTCTATAATCATAAAAAGTAAGTATACAAAAGGCTCATGAGATAAAAAATAATTTTAATAACTATTAAAGTAATATTTTATCATTAAGTAAAACAAGAAAGAGTTACCTTTTTTTATCTTCGAGAAATGAAGGAAACAGATGAGAAATGAGAGCAAACATAATGAATATGTGTCTAACTTCATTTTTTCTTCAAAAAAAAAACATATGATAGTGAGAGATGAGTACAATTTTGTCAAAATTTTAAAAGCCAATGACAGAAGAAAATAAAATATATTTTAATAAATGTTTGATTTAATTACTCTTTTTGTTATTGTTTCCAAAAATGTAAGTTGATCTTCCAGTTCTTTTACTTTCAATTTAGTAGCAATTTGATATTTTTATACGAAAACAAATATTAGAAGACTAATTAAACCTAAATATATTTTTTTATTTTTTATTATTTATTAACATTAAATATTGTATTTTATAAAATAAATAAAGAGACAATTTAATTATCATCAATTTCTAAAATATACTATATATAAATTTAAAATTTTCAAAATTTTTAAAAATTAAAAAAAATGGATATATAATTTTGGAAAAAAATCAAAAATATTTGGGGGGGCCTAGGCCCCTCCCTGCTCCTATGAGGCTCCACTTCTGGGTATAAAGAAAAGGTAATTAAGAATATATAGAAAAGGAGAAAAAGAAATAACTTCAAGTGAAGAAACAAAAATCTTTGTAGATCCTATCAAAACATCCTTTTGTGAAGCATCCAAGATAAAGATGTTAATACGTATTGGTGAACAATCAATTTATTTTGTTTTGATAAGCGTTCAATGGTCATGTCTTTTACAACTACAAAGAGAGATCAAGCTAAAGAAGAAAATAATAAGAAAGTATAAAAATAAGAAAAGAAACAACAATTTGCAAAAGATATATAATAAGAGGAAGAAAGAAAATGAGATATAAGAGAAAGAATAAGATTACAACGTCTATAGTTATCATCTCCTTGTAAACAGTGGGTGGGTGATAAGCATTGTAATATTTTATATTTTTGTTAAGTTTTACTCGTTTAGTTGTGCTATCTTATTTTGAGCGTGATTTCCTTATTATCTTAAGAGTTCTTAATCGTTGGGGGAGATTAAAAAGGTTAATACTTGGATAATTTTATACTCAGAACATGGAGAAGTTTGTGTACTTGTATGACTTTGAGAGGTTTGTATAGTCATAATATGGATAGTCTTGTATATTTGTATATAAGTTGTATGCCTAAGGAAGAATTGAAAATAGCTTGTGAGTTTCGATGAACAAGTATAAAATCCTTTTATAGTTCATCTATTTGCTTTAAATTATTTCAACTTATTCCTCGTAGAGAGGGTCTAAGCTCTATTAAAAACCCCTATCTAGAAGCACATTGCACCAACCTTATCATCCTCACATTCTTTCTACTCATCAAAATCTTAATTTCCTAACATTTTTTGTGGGTAGAAGGGAGTAATCCAAGAGACAAACTTAGACTTTATCTGTTTGACACTGTGATTAAGATATGACTATTATGTCATTCAAACTCATTGGAGTGTTGGCACAAATGGATTTGTTGCATAAAGATTTGATAAAGGATTGAAGATCTAATCACGCTTGAAGTGGGCTTTGAATTGGCTGGCATGAAATGGCTTTAAGCTTGTAGATGAAACTTGAACTTGAAGACTATTTAACTTAGGATAGAAGTCTTGTGTCTATTTGCAGTTATTCAATATGTCAAAAAGGTTTTTAAATGGATAATTCTATGAACAACATATTTGATCGATTTAAATAACAATCAGTCAACTAATTTCACTTAAAGTAGGTGAAATGAACTGATTGAGAAGTATTTTAAATAAGTTAAATATGTCAGTTGACATGCTGTAAAACCTGATTTTTATTTGTGAGAATGTGAGAAACTTACTTTTGCGTGCAAAATCGTTTAGAAAATAAGAAAATCACATTCTCTTTAAGGAAATCAGTGTTGTTGTTGTGTGAAATTAACTTAGAGGTCTCGGAGTTGTGATTGATCTGTGTTTTTTTGCATTGAAGGTTCGATATTTCTTGTGCACTTGTGTTGTTTCTGGTGCGAGTCAAGGTCTGCAAGAGGGTCTATTGTTGTGTTGTGTGTGTTTCATGCGTGATTCAAGAAACTTGGTGTGTTGGTTTGTATATTTTTGAAAGTTAATCTTGTAAGGATTGTGTAATCTTTTGAAATATTGGAAAGCCAAACCCAAGTTGCCTTGACTAACTAGATGTAGCTCCATTGAAGTGAACTTGTATAAAAGTTATGTGTGTATTGGTTTATCTTTCCTGCATTGCATTATTCCTAGTTTAAATCTATCATGAAAATCAATGTACGTAATCTTTCATTGTGATCCTAACATATTTGCATAATCAATTGATAAAACATTCCATCAATTAATCTGGGCAGATAAAGTGATTAAATTCCAAATCTGGAATTAATTGATTTTTCTATGTACTCACTATGAGTAGTTTAATCGATTGACTATATTTTCAATTGATTGAAAAGTGTGATTCTGAAGTGATAGTTTCCTGAAATCTTTGGTCAATCAGAATTAAGTAAAAGATTTTTACAAGCTTAAAATTAAACATAAAGTTTTCTAAAGGCCTATTCAACCCCCCTTTCTTGGCTTTATAAGTCTTTTAATGCTTACACTTGGTATCAGAGCGGGTTCTTGAAAATTCTTCAAGTTTGATCCTATTTTTTTTTCAAATGTCTGAAAACAAGCTTCCCTTTGCAAAAGATGCTTTTATGTTTAGTGGTTTGAACTATCAGTTTTGGAAAATATGCATAAAAACTTTTATAGAATCAATTGACCAAGGAATTTGGCTTGCTATATATGATGAATGGACCATTCATTCCGAAGAAAAAAATGTTAATGATGAACAAGTCAATAAGACATGGAATCTTTGGACAGAAGAAGAAAAAAGAAGGCTCAATATGATTTTGCTGCCAAAAACATCTTGACACTCATTTTTAATTTGGATGAATATTTTAGGGTTTCTCAATGTAGTTGTGCAAAAGACTTGTGGGACGTACTTGAAGTCATCTAAGACTCGAGAAAATTAGATAAAATAATATATATTTAATTATAAATAATTGTGGAATTGCGATACATCTAAAAGAATTAGTTTGCTAAGTCATAACAAGGAGAAATCGTTGCTCAAGTGTGGGGTGATGGCCTTGGTCCTAGGATATGCTTGAAATTATTATGAGCGGGAAGGTTCGTAATTGAGTTTGAAGGCGTAATTAATACAGATGGGGAGATTCGTATTGGTGATACTCTTGTATGGGGATACGAGTGGGGAGGCTCTTATGTTCTATGCCCACACTTGAGGGTTTCATAAGCAAGGAAGTTCATAATTAGATGTGTACACGCATGTTGGACTACGAGCGGGGAGGTTCGTAGCGGTTGGACCATGAGCGGACAAGTTCGCGGAAGCATATGAAATCCTTAAGGCCATCATCGAGTATGTGCACGATGTGATTGGATGTGCTAGTCTCATAGGTTATGAGACTAGGGCTATATATTTTTCTTGTGTTATAATGTTTCTAAAGGTGTGAGTATTGTCAAGAGTAGTTTTACCTTTAAGTGAGGTATTCATGTTGTTCATTCATGTTTTATTCTGTTTGAGCTCATCCTTTTTGGTTGTGTTTGATGATGATAGTATGACTTGTCACATGCGAGCAGATGTTATTTCAAGTGATGATGGAGAGGCATAGAGACAGAGTGAGGGTTATTTGTTGGGATTTTTATTAAAGAAACATGTCTTTAATTATTTTGTTATTTTCTTTAAGTTTGGTTTGGATTTGGACTTGTAATAATTTAATTACTGATTATGAATTTTTATTCTAAGCGTTTGGGAATGGTATCAAATATTTTAATTGATTTTAATTATATTTTGCTTTACGAAGTTATATCCGCCTAGGGTGTTACAAGTCACACGTGAAGGAACCAATGATGTGAAGAGAGCTAGGAAACATGCATTGTTTCAAGAGTATGAATTGTTTAGGATGCATTTAAGAGAAACCATAGTTAAAGTCCATAAAAGGTTCATGCATATTGTTAACCATCTTATTGGCTTGAGAAATGAATTTAACAAATAGGAGTTAAACGTCAAGGTCTGGAAGTGTCTTGATAGAACTTGACAACCTAAAATCATGGCAATTTCAGAATCAAAGGATTTGTCAACAATAACTATTGTTTCCTTCTTTGGAAAGCTTAGGGAACATGAAATTGAAATGAATAAGCTGATTGAACAAGAGAGTGGTGATAAAAAGGTAAAGAACATTGCTATGAGAAAAAGGTAAATTAAGATTGAGTGTCTAAACTTTAACAAAAATAAGGATAAAGGTGCTGATAGGAATAGGAAAGCAAGTCCAAGGAGAAACGTTCATATACAACTTGAGGGTGATAGTGATTATTCAACAAGTATCTCATCACAAGAAGAAAGTGAGGAGACAAACTTGTGTCTCATGGTTGGCTATGAGTCATCATCATCAAGTCATGTAAGTTCTTTGTCTTCAAAAGATAAAAATTATTATCATCAGTTATTGCATGCTTTTTGAAGAAATGCATGACGAATCAAATATGGATATTGTCATAAATAATCGGCTAAAAGACTTAAATAATTGGCTAGAAAATAGAGTTAACGTATTGGAAAAAGAATTAGCTGATTTAAAAGAGGATTTTGAAAACATGGACCTGATTTACAGAAATTCAACCTATGATTGTGAATCAGTTGATCTTAAAAACCTGTGACACATGCACTATTATAGAAAAAAAAGTTAAATACCTTTTGAAAACTTGGGAATGTTCACTAAAGGAAAAAAAAAATTAGAAGTTGTTCTTGGCTCTCAAAACTGAGTTTTTGGAAAAGCTAGAATTGGCTACCATTCCTTTTTGTGAAAACAAATTCAAGAATTTTGTAAAATTCTTTTTCACAAATAAATCAAGTGATATGCCTTCCGTAGCTTGTACTAATTTTATAAGAAAAGGTCAGTTTTTAAAAATTGCAATGCAAGAAAGTATGATGTACTTAAGGGATATTTAAAATGGATCCCAAAAGGACCACGAAAGGACCTTATCTATTAAGGGTACCCTATAATACTAATTTGTTTTATTGGTCTTGAAAAGTGATAAGAAGGATCTATGGTACCTCAACAATGGGTTTTCCAAACACATGACTAGTGATCAAGAAATTTTTTGAAAATTGAGATCAAAGAATGAAGGATTCATGACTTATATAGATAACAACAAAGGAAGAATTCTTGGAACAAAAACCATAAGCAATGGATCTTCATTCAATATCAAAGATGTTCTCCTTGTTGAGGGTTGAAAGCACAATCTTATAAGTATAAGCTAATTGTGTGATAAAGGATATAAAGTAGTCTTTAAAACCTACTCATTTCCTTATATTTGATGCATTTGGTAGTATTATGTTAGTAGAAAAAAGAGTAAATAATATCTACTTGCTTGATTGCATCATGCATCAAATAGTATACATTGTGTTCTTACACATGAATCATTTAAACTGATTAAAATGAAAACATTTGGTTGAAGGGTTGCGACAACTCAAGTTTGTAAAGGACAAATGATGTGAAATAGACTAAGGTTTCTTTTATCCTTAAGAATTGTGTTTCAACTAATAGACCTTTAGAACTACTTCACATGAAATTATTTGGACCTTTATGAACCGTGAGTCTTGGTGGGAACTTCTCTACATTAGTCATGGTAGATTATTTTTCTAGGTTCACATAGACATTATTTTTAGCATCTAAAAATAATACTTATCATGCTTTCAAAAGACTTGGTAAGATTTTAGAAAATTAAAAAGATGGTAAAATTGTTTCTACTCAAAGTGATCATGAGGAGAGTTTCAATATGAAAAGTTTGAAAACTTTTAGGAAAAACATGGTATAAGACGGAACTTTTCAGCTCCTTGAACTCCTCAACAAAATGGTGTGGTTGAGAGAAAGAATAGATCACTTGAGGAACTTGCTAAAACCATGTTTAATGAAAATTTACGGCCAAAATACTTTTGGGTTGATGCAGTCAACACAACAAGTTATATTTTACATCGTGTGTTAATTATTCCTATTTTAAAGAAAACCCCTTATGAGCTTCTTAAAGGAGGAAGACTTGTTATAACTCATCTAAAAGTTTTTTGGTTGTAAATGTTTTTTTCTAAATAATGGTAAACAAAAACTTGGCAAGTTTGATGCAAAAGTTGTTGAAGTAATCCATCTTGGTTATGCTACAAATAGTAATGTATATAGGGTGATGAATCCACCCCAAGGCTTATAGCTTGGGCCAACGCCTAGGCCAAATTTTCTTTATTTTTTTTTTTATTTTAAATAATTGTTAGGTCTTGAATCTTTTGGTCATTATTTATTTATATTGCCTACAACCTAATTGGGCTCTTTCGATATGCAGTCCATATTATAGACTGAGAATTCAACTACGTCTTACGCAAGTAGAACAAGTTCACCTATTGGGCCATCAACTTATCCGTGCAACCCAATTTAAAGCTAACTTTCTATGTGTTTGCCACTTTGGGCAAGTCTTGTGTTGCAGCCAGCATCCAGCCTTCATGCGTTCAGCATCTAAATTGGGCCTGCAACCAGTAGAGTTACCAGCCCATATGTGACCAAGGATCTAGCACTCCAACTACTACATGCACACCATAAAAACCTTGCTTTAATAAGACACACCTTTGCTAGGCTTCCTTTTCTCCCACACAAAAAGCCTTCGCGCAGTATAACCCTTAGCTGCTAGGGTTTCCATTTTATCTTCACGAGTGCCACCCTTAACTAGGGACACGGTTCACGTTATCCTTTCCTTTGTTTTTGTCGATTGGTTTCTTTTCCTTTCTCATTGTACACATTTTGTTTCTGGCTGCCTTCACCTATAAAGGCAGGCCAACCCTTTGTATCAATTAGCTTTGATGAATATAGTGTGGTTTATCCCCTTTCTTAAAGCTCAAACTTTACCTCGTCGGGTTGCCCTAAAACAGTGAAAGTTTGAGTAATAGTTCCCTACTCGAACTCAATCGAGTATTCTACTACGTATTTGGTCGATTTCCACTAACAAATCAACGTTTGGAGGCCGCTCAAGTGATTCATCATCGATTGGAGCAAGATTTCGCTGAATGTGTGTGATGCCGGCCTTATCAAGTGGTATTTAGAGCCACTTGATTCTTGGTGTGTCCAAAGCTAAGCTTCTTATCTTGTTTCTTCTTTCGATTCTGTATTGTTCTGCTTCCATTTGAGTTTGATTTTTTTTCTCTCACGTATGCTTTCTGTGCTCACTCGCATTGCTAAAATTTCTTGCTGAACTTGATTTATTCAAGTTGTTCATATTTTTCTTGAATCAATATCGTCATGATGAAATGTCTAGATCTCTGATTCTGCCATTCAATGCATGTCTTAGGATTAATTCTTTTTTTTCTTACTTAGCTTTATTTTATTCTGATCTCTGTTATATCTAAGTCATATTTAATTTGTTTTATATGTCGTTAATTCCATAGCAGTTGTGCCTAATTTGTGTATTGTTCAATGTTTTGCCTCTGTTCAGTCTATGTTTTATTTTTTTTAAATCATTACTTTTTGTTCTTGTATGTCTTTTGGAGTTCTGACTTTGCTATTAGATCATTAGCAATTGTTTTGTAGTGCCAATTGATATTGTACTCGTTTAATTCTGCTAAAATTATTATTGTTTGCCTTGTGTTGTTTCTGAAACCAATCTGTTAGCCAAGGATTCCTCTTGACCGAAGCAACTCAAAAGTATTCAACCATAGAGTTCTGAATTGTATCAGGATATACATGTGGAAACTCATGCTTGGGTCTGTGAATGCATAGGATGTGTTAGCACCTCGCTCTTGCGCATTATGTGTTGATGAATCATTTTTGGCCTTTTTTGTTGTGTTCAGATGTTTTTAGCCATATCTATTTTCTGATTCAACCTCTATGTAATTACATCAGTCCTTGTTTTCATTCCACTGTTGTTAGTGGTGCTATTACTAGTCGTGTCTTTTTTCTTGAGCCACCAGTACTTGTTTTCAAGTTCTTTTCCAGCATTGGTTCTTGTTGCTATATTTGCACTGTCAAGCTACTTGAGTCTAATGATGAATTGATTTTTGCCACATCAGTTTCCTTGAAACAACATCAATTCATTTCTATTTGCTCCTAATGTTTGTTGTTTTCACTATTTTGGTCTAGTCTATCTGTGAGACTATATTCACATCCATTTGCAGTGCATCCATTGATTTCTGATAATGCAGAGCTATTATGTTGGCCATATGCATATATGCTTCTTGGAAGCAATTTATTCCTGTTGATTTTGGAATCATACATGTGTTTCTTTGAATCATATATGTTCAGTTTGTCGTTGGCACCATTTATGTGCAAATCAAATTAAAATGTTGATTCATAGTGTTGTATTACCTTCTTTTTGGCTATTTGTTTACTGCTGTACATGGTTTCATTATTGTATGGTTTTTGGCTAAATCACATTCTACTACATTCGTGATTCATTTGCTTTAACGAGAATCAATCTTTCCTTGATTGAGTGTCTTTCAAATTTTTTAAGTTGACATTGGAAGCGTGAAATTTGTTGTGAACTATGGCCTAAACTAAAGAATATGATTGATATTTGAAAGCTGAAAAGAAAATCAGTGAAAAGAAAAGGAAAGAAAAGAAAATTCAGTGGAAACAAATTGATTAAAAGAAACTCTGGAAAAAGAAAGTTGCTAGAGCAGTTCACAATTTCCCACTTATTTTGTATTCTAGTTTCAATTTGAGACGTGTAACATCCTATCAGAATATTACGGATTTTAATAAAATAAAGGAATATTAAATTTTAAATATATTGCATTTATGAATAAATCCTCATTTCCCAAAACACGGGAAATTTAAAACTTTATTATTTTACTAAAGCATCCATAATCCATAATTACAAAGCTGAAAGTCTAGTCAAAATAGGCCATGATCCTTTACAACTTATTTCAAATCAAAGATAGAAAACATAAACATAAAAATCCCAGGATATCCCCGCTCTGTGGCTAAGCCTCACCAGCACCACCTACATCAACAACATCTGTTCACGTGTACCGCGTACACGATCATTGCCAAACACAAACAAATGGGTGGCCATAACCAGCACACTCACACCGACAACACTCGCCAACCCGAGCTCAACTTAAGGGTTCCTCGTGTTCATCCGCCATCCCAGGCTCAACTCGAGGGATGTCATTCCGAGCTCAACTCGAGGAATGCTACGTGCTTAACCCCTATCCCGAGCTCAACTGAAGGGATACGTTTCGAGCTCAACTCAAGGACCCAGCAATCTTACCTTTGAAGCATCACCAAAAGCCTTGTAGATCACGCCTAAAAAGTCCAAGAACTATAACTTACAACAGCCAAATCGCCTAGCGGGGGACACATACCGCTAGGCGCTATCTGCTCTGAGGCCGCCCGGCGGGGGGATGCGTACCGCCAGGCGCCAAGCGCCTAAAAAACCATAAAGTCTGCAACAACCGACCGGCGGGACAGTCCACACCACCAGGCGGACGTGCTATAGAGGGCTACTGCTTCTGTCGCTATCGTCTGGCGGGACCTTTCCCTCCGCCAGGCGCCACTAAGTCCAGAACCTTACTGACGTTGTCGCAATCGCCTTGCAGTCTATAATCACCGCCACGCGCTGTATCAAAACTGGCACACTTCTGGTTTTTGGGTATTTCTGCACAGATTTGACTCTTCACTCCCAGCATCAAAGCTCACGCTGCCTTCCACTAATCTAGTAGAATCACTTTCCTAGTGGCTAGCTTAATGTCCAATTTCCTACTTTCACCATAAATTCAACCACACAAGGGTACAATTTGGCCTTTCTTAAAGTCAACCTTATTAAACATTACCACACCACAATACACTCCCAGTGCTTATTGCTTAACTTTATTCTAGTCCATACATCCATTCCCAACTCATTCCCCTTTCTAGCGTTAACTTAGAGTTAAATTCCCATTCACAACAATTGTTCAAGTCTCTAAACCCCTTGCACCCAACTTATCCAGGTCCAAAATTCCTACTATGCCATAATATAAGCAAGACCTATAATAGCTAATATCATTACCTCCTAAGGTAATCCCAACCTCTTTAGTGCATGCCCAAGAACTCCATCATCAAATTCTCGCAATCTCACAAAATCCAATCTACTAATCCCAACTAAACTGTAATAGAACCCAACCCAGCAGTTGTCATCACAACCACGCAGCAGCACTACCAGGCGGCAAGTCCCGTGCCGCCAGGCGGTACTTATACTTCTGGCAATTTTCCAGAATTTCTGTACTTGCAACTCCATCCAACCCCAGCTTTTTTGATTGTAATCGGATTAACTACCCAATGGCTTCACTCATGTATTCATAATCACGGTTCATTCCTCAAATTCATAACATACCATTCCAACAACAATTACCAATTAACACAGTGCGAATTGAAATAATCCTACATAATTAGCCCTAAAATATCTACTACTGTTCCATTCAATTTCTACTTAAATTTCGTGATTATACCAACATTATGATATCTAAGCCATTCTTTAAGGATTTGGTTAGCTTTCCTCCTGAACAAAATCAGCCTAGGCCCCCTAAAATACCAAAAACGAGGGAAAAGGTTCGCGTCGCCTGGCGGTTGATCCTTACCGCCAGGCAGTTCAAGCAAAAACCCAGAAAACTGAGTAAGTCTCCAAGCGTTGCCTGGCGGGTAAAGTAGTGCCGCTAGGCGGTTCCATCTCTGGAACCCACAAACACCACAAAATAGCATAAGCCGCCTGGCGGCTTTGAATGCCCGCCAGGCGATTTCTGGAAAATTTCTAGAAAACACGAAAATGACAGAATTCACATGGCTTGCATCCAGTTTCATACATTTCATCATACATAATCGATACACAAAATAAAATAACGATTACAACTCCCCTAACCTGGATTCCTTAGCTTAACTTTGGAACTTGAAAATTCTCCCTTGATTCCAATGACCTTCCTTGACTCTCCTCTATACAGTCCAATGATCCACCCCACCTCACAACTCTCAAATTTCGTTCTCTCCTTTGCTAGCATAATGACAAACTACCAAAACCCTCTCTTCTACCACTAATTGGCCTTTTAAATTGGAGCTTAATTATGGTTTAATGGAATAAAACGAAAATGATTTAAAACTAGTGTTTATTGTCATTCATGAGTGCATTATGGACTGTTTTTCAGCCACTCCTAGGCTGCCCAATTCATCCAGGGTTCTTTCAACTCTTCACATTCACAACAAAATTCAAAATGGCAAAAATAAAGTTTAATTTGGGTTTTCTAAGACTTGAACCCATAACCATGCAATGCCAAACCAATGCCAAACCATCATGCCAAATTCCTATTTCATGCTAACTAATATAATTCAAATATCATATTATTCCACAGCATGACTAACATATATTTAAAAATAATAACAAATAATAACACAAATTTGGCATACATAGGACTCAAACCCAAGTGCTCTTACACATATAAAGTACTCTCAATCAATTGAGCTAGTACTTTTCCACATCGTGCCAATCAAAATTTAATGCCATAAAGCTTCTACTACCCACATTTATTAATTAATTATTTATTTAATTAATTAATTTTTTGCGGGTCTTACAAGATGCATGTTTTGTTAATCATATTCTAGACCTATTCCTTTGGTTCTTTTTGTGTACCATCTTTCTTGATTTACCTTATTTTCCTTGTTTGTCTTTCTTGTTTATTCATTTGACTTTGTCCATTTATTCTGTCAATTGATGCAGTCCAGTTTTAAATTTGAGCCTTTCTTGATTTTTTGTCTTTCTATTCTTAAGTGGAAGCACTTGATTTTCCTAGCTTTCTTTGCTCTGAAGACTCACTCTTTTTTGGTAGCCTTATAGGTGTTTATCCTTATTGAAGGTGGAGCTGTTGTGCGAAATATCTAGGTGCCTGTGATAGGTATGTTTGATTTTCTGTTTTAGGTCACTGTGATATCTAGGTGCCTTTCTTTTACCACCTAGTTGACCTTCCTTTGGTCTTTAAGTTTTAATTTTTTCCACACACTTCAAAAAAAATTGTTTTTTTACAATCAAAAGTTGTTTTCTCTTAGAATTTTCATTGAGAAATTTTGTGAAAGTTATTTAGAGATCTCTGGTTAGGAAAGGCTTGGTTTCTAAGCATGTACAAGAGACTCACCTCCCTTTCCTAGGAGCATTTCTAAATCACTTTTATCTAATTTTCTCTTTAGAAATTCTTAAAGTCTTTTGTGAAAAATTGTTTTGATAAAAGTGTTTCAAAATTCTTTGCACAATAAGTTTTCCTTTGTACAGTAGTGTGCATTTAGGTACGCATATTTGTAATGAGTTGCATCATACCATTCTGACGAAGGATTGACCCCAACCAAGGATGGAGGCACATGCTTAAGAAGACTAAGCATGTTTAGAAAGGAAGTTCACTAATCCTTCATCCCTTTCATTTGTGTTTGTTATTTTTGATTTCCTAAGTTGACTTAGTTGAATAATCTTTAGTTGACTTGTTGACCTTTGACTAGGTTTGACTTGTTGACCTTTGACTAGGTTTGACTTGTTGACTATAGTTGACTTGACTTAAGCCAACATGCCAATCTATGTTTATTTGCTTTGTAGGTTAATTAGGAGTAAGAAAGCAATGCTAGGTGGCGCATGGTGATTGGGGAGCATAAATGATGTGGAGGAGAGAGTAAAGCAAAGGCATAAAGCATAAAGTAAAAGGCATGAAGCAAGTGTACCTATGTACCTTTGGTCTCCTTTGTTTTTAGCACATTTTGACCACTTTTTGGAGACATATGAGACACA
>Ga0214543_1010700_pt1 | contig 13392 bp, 5 predicted proteins | sample CNSS2metaG_FD_160094 | JGI IMG/M metagenome (GOLD analysis project Ga0214543, IMG submission 160094) | Root nodule microbial communities from cowpea collected in UCLA plant growth center, Los Angeles, California, USA - CNSS2 | ecosystem: Host-associated > Plants > Roots > Nodule | place: USA...
ATTTATATTTATTTATATTTATATTTATATTTATAGATGTATATTTATTTTAAGTATATATTATATTATATTATATAATAATATATATTATATTATTATGTATATATATTATATGTATATGCATAGATATTTTATGTTTATATATATATATATATATATATATATATATAAATATATATATATATATTTCTTTCAATTTTTGTAAATTTGTAATGTTATAATAAATTTGTTTATAAAAGATTTCACTAGTTAAATGATTATATTATATTATATTAATATACTATATTATTATGTATATATATTATATGTATATTTTATTATATTATATTACATTACATGTATATATATATATATATATATATATTTTATATTATTTAATAAATTATAGATATTTTAGTAATTTAAGCGGGGACGGGTATTTGGGCGGGTATATGTATATCCCTATCCCCATCCGCAGTTAAAAATTTTGGGTATTATCCATACTCATATCCATACCCAGTCAAAACGAGGATTCCCGTCAAAACGGGGACGTATTTGGATGATACCCACGGATACAGATTTATTTGCCATCTCTAGATACAAGAAAGTCAAATCAAAAGTACCAAAGTGTTCATAACTAGCTGATACATTAAAACAATAATGCTATCAAATATGAAGAACAAAGAAAGATAAATCTAAAATAGAGTAACAATGTGGAATTGATTTCTCTAACCTTAAATCTCTAATTGACAATCTCAACGGTCAAGATCAAAATAAAGAACCAATAGTGAAATCCTAATATCAAAATTCCAGCCGATTCAACCGTGAATGAAGCGAAAATAACAATCTTAATCAAACGGTTATGTAAATATATCAATAAATTTTCTCTCTTTACTTACTTCCAACACTGCAAAAATAAACTCCTTTCTTATCCTAAAGGACCGTCTCCACTTAGATTAAATAATTGGTACTCCAATTCAACCTTATGCACAGAAATGTATCGACAACCCTCGGATGTGGGACCTTGGATAAGGCTAACACGTATTGTTGTTCTTTTCTATTTCTTTTCACTTTCAAATTCAAACATTTCTAACTTTTTATATTTCCATATATTACTTATTTTTAGTTTTGAAATGGTATTTATTATTTTATTTTTTATTTTGTCCGTAAAATAAATAAAAATAAAATGAATTTATATTATATTATATTATATATATATATATATATATATACTTTTATGATGTTTTTCTTACTTTTTAATTTTATTCCCTTAATTACTATTTTTTGAATTTAAATAATTATTTGTAATAATAAAATAATTTTCAGTTTTATCATTTTAGTAAGTATTTTTTTTTAATTCAAATAATTACTTATTATAAAAAGAATCATTTATTCTTTTATCATTTTAGTTGTAACACCCAATTTAAATAATAATATAATTAAATGAAATCTTACACCGGATAATATAAAGAGCCAAGTTGCTGAGTATAAAGTCATTCTTTACAGTTATCCAAGATATTTAAGAGGAAGTACTAAGGCTCACTATAATGCCTATAACAAAAAAGAGTAAAAGATAGACAGTATTCAAAATAAAGTCCTAGGGGCAATACAACACACGGGCCTTAGCCTTAAAAGAAAGCTCAAATCAGCGAGATCCAACCCGGATAGACTATGCAGCGAAATCACCATTTTCCTGTTGACCACAGGAAGTTCTCACATCTGCTCACATCAATAAATTGATGATCATCGCAAAAGGATAAGAACCACATACAAGACAACCAAACAAGCAAACAAGGTAAGCTAGAGTAGAAACAGTCACATGCTATTACACAATCCAAAACAATATTCATCAACCAATCATGTTATGACTTCTCAAGCAATACACTAGACTCAGACTCGACTCATCCGGATTACATATAATCAGGTCGGATTCAGCGGATGCTTGCACTTGTGGTGGATTACCATGCTCACCCCCAAGCTAAGTGTTACAAGTGTTATAATAATTCAATCCCCCACACACAAGGTTAGTCATTAATGAGTTTCAAACCTCCTGCTACTCTCACCACGAGAGTCAGTCCGCTCTAAGTGAGACTAATTGACTCCTTAGAATGTCAGGATGCAACTTTACCTTCGAAATCTAAGGCAGAAGAAAGGGATAGAGATTCATCTGTAACGTATTACCTACTCTCCAACTACAACTCCAACCGTAGGGAATAACGTAGGATAGAGAAAGACTTCCACTCTATATCCTCTAAAAAATGTAAACCCTGAGAATAGGGATATCTATTAATAGCTACTTGCCAATTCATTTGAAATGGGCCTTGCCTGAGTGACTCATACCTAAGGCCGAGGAAGGAAAGGCATGAAGTTCTCCCCCTATCGTTATCGCTACTCTCACCACGAGAGTCAATCCGCTCTAAGTGAGACTAATTGACTCCTTAGAATGTCAGGATGCAACCTTACCTTGAATCCTTACCAAATTATATAGATGGGGCACCACCATGGACTCCGACCACTGAAGCACCACCAAGAAGTCTCACTTAGAGACTCGTGGATTTACGTATTGGCAACATACCAATCACATTCCAAACAAAACCAATCACATTCCAAACAAACAAATAATATTGATCATGCATTTAACACCTCACACTATCCCTTGTAACTCATCATCATTCATATTCCATGTTGATTTCATACCATCCCATTCTTCCCAATTCGGGGATATAGAACTTTACCTCATACCAATACCATGCCATCAATGTAACATTATTGTTCATATCGAATTCATGACCACATATATAACATCCCATTTCATTGAAATCGCATGCCAAGATTTATCCAAGTTCATCATTCACAATCCATGAATCACATCACTCATGCAAATTCATTCATCTCATACTTTATAAATACATACCAAGACATACATATATCACAAAATAGTATTCATCCCAAATAAATGAGTGCCAACATTTAAGTACCTGCAATCCCATACAATCAAGCACAACCCACAACCATAATTCTTACACCAAAATTCCTAAGAAAATTTATTATCACAAAACCAAAATCATTGCAGTAATGCGTTACACATTTCTCAAGCTACAAACATCTAATCGAGGATCCAACCAGTCAAACCATAAAATAGAATGTTATGAACCATATGTCAAAATTTGAGTTCAATCCAACAGTTAATGAGTCGGGAAAGTCAATTTTACTAAAACTGCGCATATCATAAAAACACACAGTCGCCTAGCGACCAAAGGCACTTGCCCAGCTACTGTGCAACGCATCCAGAATACGAGAAATAACGTCAAATATCACAACTTCATGAATATTTGAATCCCTAACTCAGAAATATACCAAAAACTAACGTTTTCCCCAATCTCTTCTCATATTTCACAAAACATTATTCGTATAAAATAGAAATAACGTGAAACCCTAGCTTCCCTTATCTGAAAAGGGGTTAGCAGAGGATTCTAACACCACATTAGTGAGTACAGCAGCTCCAAAAACAATTAGGGAGCTGAAAAACAGTGGAACCATTCAAAATGGGTTACCAGTGAACCTTAGTTAGACTCAAGACTACAAAGCTGAAAACAAAGAAACACGGGGAGAAATTACTTATGTGAGCAGAAACAATGGAGTTGCGTGAGCTCAAAGAGTCCAAACCCTAGCAGAGCTTTTATTAGGAGGAAAAGAAGGTAAGAGCACTGTTTTTGCAAAGTGTGGCAGAATGAGAGGGGTTAGACTGCCTTAGGGGCTTTGGACACGCTATGGGTCAGCCTAGGCCCAAATAATTTGGAGCCGCCTTTTTGCAGAAATAAAAAGAGGGTTTTACATTAATAACTACCTTTTCAAATTTAAATAATTACACATAATAAAAATATTATTTATAAAATAACTAAAATTTATTTTATCTATCTATCTTTTATATATATATATATATATATATATATATATTATCTTTCTAATTTTACACTTTTAATTATTATTTTTAAAATTTAAATAATTTATAAATATTTAAAAAATATGTACATTTATACTACTTTGTATTTATAAATAAAGTGGATGGAAAAGGAACCCAATTTTATGTTGTTGATGACGTTAATTATCTTGTGGTAGAGACTAAGAAAGGTAGGAAGCTGGATCACAGTTAAATTTGTGTTCTGATTAATGATTATAGTTTTTCTGGTAAGTGTTCTATCCTAACACTTTAAAGTTTACTTTATTTTTTTATATAAATAAAATGTTTCAAATAAAAAGTATAGATTTGTTATAAAATTAAATAATCAGTTGAAAATATAATTTTATTTTATATGTGTATGTGTGTGTGATATATTTCTTGAATTCACACTCTTACTGATATTTTTTCAAGTGTTGTATTTGTTTGGGACCAGTGGTGTGGTTGTCACCTCCATTATTGGTTTTGGGATGTTCGGGACCAGCATTCAATTGTCGTCCGTTGTCACGTATTGTGTTTGTTTGGGACCAAAATTCGATTTTGGTGTGGTTGTCACCTTCATCGGTTTTGGGATGTTCGGAACCAGCTTTCGATTGTCGTCCAGTTGTCACCTTCATCCGCTTCGTATAAATAACAACACGACAAAAAAAAAAGTGAAATAAGCGAATTTTGCTTTCATCTTATTGATAATAATTCTGCATAATTTTTTATCGTAAAATTCAATAATCGATATTATTAATTTTATTTGCCATGACGTATGTGAAATATAAATTTTTTGCTTAAATGGTATGTCTTAATATGAGGAGAGGACCATCTATCCCTTCAAATGAAGATTTTGTGCACTCTAATGGCAAGCAAAACTTCTGAAAACACTTCTTTACAACTTTCCCAAGACATTATTTAGAACGAGGAAGAACGAGTTTTTCAAAAAAAAAAAAAAAAAAAAATATTTAAAAAAATTTTAAAATAAAAAAATTTTTTTTTTTTTAACTTAAAATAAAATAAAATTAATAAAAAAAAAAAAAAAAAAAAAAAAAAACATATTTAAACCAATTTTAAACTGAGTAAATGCTGTTTGGTTAAACTTAAACTAAAGTGAAGTTATTGCAATGATTTTTGTTTCACTAGTACACAATTGGATTCCAAAATAAGACAGGTAAAGTGTATCCAAAACATTTTCTTATCTTGTTATTCCTTTTCTAACTTCATTATGAGCTCCACAACAATTATTACGAGTTGATTTTATTCACGAAATTTAATTTTAATAAAAAATAAAAAATAACGGTATCAATATTTCTCACATATATGAATTCTCTTCCTTAAATCAATAATTCAGTAGGTCTAAATAATAGAAGATACTAGAAAATCATTTATAAAAAAAAAGTTAAATATGTTTTTGGTCCTTTAAGTTTAAGTGAATTTTAGAATGAGTCTTTTTTCAAAATTTTATATAAATTTAGTCATTCATCTTTAGAAATGCATAAATTTAATCATTCTTACCAAAATTTGTTAAGTTTATTTGACATTTTAAATGCATTTTATGATAATATTTGAGTTAACATTGAAACGAAAATGTGTTAAACTGTGTAAATAATTCAAATACTATCATAAAATGCACTTCAAATGTCAGATAAACTTAACAAAATTTGATTAAAAGGACTAAATTCATACATTTTTAAAAATGAATGACTAAATTGGTCAAAAAATTTTAAGATGAACTAATTTCAAATTTTAGTGAAATTTGAGTGACTAAAAACATATTTAACCAAAAATAAAATAAAATACAGTTTATACACACAAAAATAGTTAATACACCTCTCTACCAATTTATGGGTGCCAATATATTATATCGGTAATGGCTTAATTACCAATGGACAAAATACTTCGTTAACTAACTAGATGATATCACAATAACTTTTGTCTGAAAACGCGAATCAGAGCAAAGGCAAAGTTAGTGAAAACCCAACCTATGGTGACCTTGTCCTAGCCCAGCCACGACGTTTAGGGTTTCTGCCGGTCCTAAACACGCAAGAAAATAAATAAAGATTTATATAGGTCTGTCATTGATATAAGAAGATTAACTTCATTATTTATTTAATTTCTTGAAAAATAATATACAAAAATATTATTCTGTTGATGATTAGTTTTTTCTTAGTTTTACATTCATAAATTCATATACAATAAATGAAACATACAAATTTATTTCCAATTTACCGTATTTTTATACAGAATTCTGCAGTTAACACTTTGGGCGTATTTATTTAAGAAGAAATACGGTGTTATAGCTTCAATATCAGTGGCAACAGAGAGGACAATTATTAAATTTGTTTTTTCCTCTTTCATCATATGATCACATTTCCGTCACGTGTTTAATGTGGTGTTATAGCTTCAATATCAGTGGCAACAGAGAGGACAATTATTAAATTTATTTTTTCTTCTTTCATCATATGATCACATTTCCGTCACGTGTTTTATGTACGATAAGTTCATCGCAATATTTTTGGCACCTTAAAGTTGATTTCACTATTTTAATAATGAAAAATATAAAATATATATATATATATATATATATTTTGTAGTTAAAGATTATAAAAAAATTATTAAAAAAATAATAATTGTTCTCAAAACGAAAAATATTTTGGACACCCTTCTTAAAAAATAACGTAATCATAACTAAAATATTATTATTTTCCGGTTTTTTATCTTTTTTTTGTGAAAGTCTCAAAAATATCAGAATCTTTTTTCCATTCTACAAGAGTGTGTATATGAATAAATGTAAAGTAAAAGAAAAAATAAATAAGAGAGTAAGGATCCCATTTCATAACAGTATAAATAGGTGCCTCCGAGATGAATTTAAATAAGCAGACTCAAATCTTTGTCTCTTACACCTTGTTGTTGTGTTAAGAAAAATGTCAGACACTGTTTATATCGATGCCGCATTGCCTTCATCAAAACCATTTCAAGTCTATTTCTTCATGAAAAACAAGTATGTGAGACTGTATTACACTCCCGGAACATCAGGTGATGAACTTCTGACTCCTCTGGAATTAGTTAGTACTGGTTTTCCATCACTTGCAGGAACGCCATTTGCACAACAAGGAATAGACTGTTGCTTTAACACTGAAGGAAGTGAAGCATATATCTTCTCCGGCAAGAACTGTGCCTACATAGACTATGCTCCAAACTCAGGAAACGACAAGATCCTTCAAGGTCCTTCCACGATTGCTGAAATGTTTCCCGACCTAAGAAACACTGTGTTTGCTGAGGGCTTGGACGGTGCATTTAGGTCAACCATAGACAAAGAAGTTTACATATTCAAGGGAGAGAAGTATACTCGCATTAAGTATGATACCAAGTTGCTTAACGAAGACATTCGTGACATCACCAAAGGTTTCACTGTTTTGAAAGGTACGATCTTTGAAAATGGAATCGATGCGTGTTTTTCTTCTAATGTGGAGAATGAAGTTTACCTTTTCAAAGGAGATGAGTATGTGCGTATGAAAGTCACTCCACATGCGGGTAATGACGAACTTGTGGGTAATGTCGCTCTTATCGTTGAAGGTTGGCCACCCCTTAAAGGAATTGTGCCAGTCACCGAATGAAGGGATTTACTCTCATCAATATGATGACCAGCTTTAAAAAACATGTTACAAATAAGGTTTTCATTACCAAAGTTTGTTTGTTTTTCTCTTTAATATGTGTAACATTAGGATTATTGGATGCTTCTTACTTTTCCTAATGTAACAAGTCTCTGGATGTTTCTTTTCCTTTCTGTGAGTGGTTGTTTCTTTCCCATCTTCATGTAATTTGTGTGCTTAATTATAAATGTGATGTGTTGTTTATTTCTTTCTGTATGCTTCATTCCAATGTGTAAGAATGTATCTTCCAGGATAAGAACACAATCAGAAACAACCTTCTTTTATCAAGATATATAACATGAAGTAAATCACACTACTAGATGTATTAGTTTTAATAACATTTAAAAAATGTTGTTAAAGTCTAAGAAAATGATGTCATTTACAAAGGTAACATTTATACACATGTTGTGTATAGCAGCACATGTACCAAAAGGTTTCAGTAACATTTTTATGTATTATTAGCATCATTTTTTAAAATATTATCAATTAATATCCTTACTAACATTAGAAAAATATTACAAATTTAATGTTTTTTAACACATTAAAAATGTTACTTATATATCTTCTAATATTTAAAAAAGGTTACCTATTAATTTTCTAATATTTAAATAAATGTTATTGTACCCTTGACCGATCCGAACTATACTCAAATCCCACTCCCAAACATGCCCCGATTAAGACTGACCAGTCCCCCACGTTGAAAGCCTAAGCAATCAACCCCTAATCTTTTGGGCGAGTTGGTAGTTATCCTAGATCCTCGGTAACCTTCGCCCCCAATCCCCTAGAAAGTCGGACCATCACTAAGGCTGAGGGAAGATAAAAGGGGGCGAATGGTACTCAGTTGGCAGGACGGACGGAGCAAAAGCAAGAGAGTAAAGAGACTTATTCAGTTCTTAGAGATCGGGAAACTGAAAAACTATTTGTTGAGGTCTCCTCGTCAATCCGAGAACAGTTATCAATTATCTTGTTTTATAACAATTAGAAAATTTTACAAATTGTCCTTTATGATATATATATATATATATATATATATATATATATATATATATATATATATTGGACTTTTTTTTTTGACAATGAACTCTTAAGCAAAAGGACAATTAAAAAAAGTTGTCCTTAGTGGACAAGATATTTTTACCTATTAAAATTTAGTATTTGTTATGATCTTAAAATTATGTGTTATTTCGTTTTAATTTTAAATCAGAAAGTTAGATTAATTTTTTTTAGTAGTTATGGCTATCATAGTTTTCATTATTATAATTTTTATTATTACATATAATTCTTCTTATAAATTTGTTAAAAAAAATTTATAAGAAAAAACTTTATTTTACTATTTTTTCTAAAAATTTTAATTGACAATTATTTACTACAAAATTATAAATATTGTAAATATTTTTTAACAATTTTTTTTTATATGTGTGCTTGTTTTATGAAAATTAGAGGTCACTCTCGTATTAACAGTATTAGCTCCATTTTTGGAATTAGACTAAAAATTTTAAACAAACTTTTGAGAAAAATAGATGTTTTTCCTCAATGCAAAGAGACACAAGCAAAACATCAAAACGAAAAATTTTCAAGCCTATGTTTTAAATTCGAGCACAAGACTATGAATGAGGCAACTTTTAAATCATAAAATTCATAAGTATGATGTCAAATAAAATGGTTCCTTTCATTTTCATGTCATGAACAATATTTTCAAACTCTTGAATCTTGTTAAAAATATATTTATGGTTTAATTAGTAATTTGACCCTATATTTAACGCTTTGAGAGAAAAAAACTTAATAAACTTAACAAAATTTGGTTAAAAGCACTAAATTCATGTACTTTTAAGGCTGTGAGACTAAATTGAGTCAAAGTTTTAAAGAGTGATTAATTTCAATTTTCACTAAAAAAATAAAAACATATTATATATATATATATATATATATATATATATATATATATATATATATATATATACACACACACACACGAAGAAGGAACTGTTGAAACAACCAAAAATTATTATAAAAGTTAAAAAGTCACATTAAAATAAGGCTTAATTAAGTTGTAAGCATAAATTTGAAAACCTTTGCATAGTTTTTTTACTACAAAAAGGTTTCTGTAGTTCATTGAATTCTAAAAACTTAACTAAAAACATTTTTTACTTCATTAAATTCTAAAAAATTTAAATTATTTTGGTGTTATTAAAACACTAAAAAATTTTAATTGAATCTTATTTTATTTTTTATTAATTAGATCATACAAATGTTAAGTGAATGAATATTCTCTTATCACTTTACTTAGTTTTTTTTTATAATTAATTTTATAGTTTTATAAATATCAAATATTAAATATAACATTACCGAATCCTAGCATAATGTCAATTGAGAGGTAACATTACATTCAGTAAGCAATTCTATAAATGGTGATGACATTAAAAAATCGCAATGGCTTTATTGGATGAAAAATTATACTGTAGAAGCAAAAAATGTATGACACTTAGGAAAGGATTTATTTATGAATATCATAGCAAGGAGATGAAGAAATAATATTAAGTGTGATACCAATTGTAATATAACTTTAAAGATAAAGTTTTTGAAGTCACTATTATATTTTAAAAAATTATGAAAAACTGTGAAGTTAAAGTGTTAAAATATGGTATACGAAATAGTATTTTAAAGGGTTAAATCAATTCATAGATTCCTATTTTTGTAACGTAATCTATGAATTCCTACTTTTGTAACGAAATCTATGAATTCTTATTTTTGTAACGAAATTTCAAGTAAGTCTTTTCTTTTTTATTTGACTCAATTGAGTCTCTATTTTATAAAATTCGTTGCAATTAGGTTATTTATACGAATAGTACTCTAACTATGTTAACTATGTGTCACGTGTCAGCACGTGGTTTTTTTTATTTTTTTTAATGTTTAACTTTTTTTATAATTTTAAAAAAATAAAAAAAAATTGTCACGTGTCAATCTGATATTGTGCCACGTGATAGAGATAAAGTTTTTGAAGTCACTATTATATTTTAAAAAATTATGAAAACTGTGAAGTTAAACCGATAAAATGTGGTATATCAAATAGTATTTTAAATTGTTAAATTATTTCAATGTCTTAATTTTTGTAACGAAATTTTAAGGTCATTTCTTTTTTATTTAACTCAATTAGGTACTATTTTAGAAATTTCATATGTTGCAATTAGGTTCTTTCTGTTAGTAGTATTCTGACGGTGTTAATTATGTGTCACGTGTCGGCACGTGCTTTTTTTTATTTTTAATTTTTTTTTATAATTAAAAAAATTCGTCATGTGTCAATTTGACATTGTACCACGTGACAGAGAAAACATGATGTGGCAGTGCCACGTATCATTATTGGATTGAAAAGTCTCAATGCAGCCCTGTATTTGTTATTTTGTCTCAATTTCGTTCCAATTTTTTTAAAAATTATATCAATTTCATCTCTATATCAAATTTAATTTTTATATAAATTTTACAATGGTATTTTTTATTACAATTAATATTTGTAACAAAATTCAGTTTATTTAAATGTATATTTTACATTGAAATTTATTTAAATATTGTTTCAAATATTTATATATCAATAATTTATAGACAAATGTTAGAGTTAATTTAAAAATAACAACTTTATAAATTGAATTGTAAAATTTTAAATAAATATATTTATTTTAAATTGTTATAAAATTGCTTTAAAATTTATATTTGAATTTATAAAGTTTTTATTTTTAAAGGAATTCTAACATTTATCTATAAATTAAAGATATATAAATATTTAAAACAAAATTTATAAAAATTTAATGCAAAGTATACATTCATATAAACTTAATTTTGTTAAAAATATCAATTATAATAAAAATACCATTGTAAAATTTATATAAAAATTAAATTTGATATAAGGATGAAATTAATTTAATTTTAAAAAAATTGTGACCAAATTGAGACAGAATAACAAATACAAAGAATGTATTAAGACTTTTCACATCCCAAGAGTGACAAATGGCACTATCACTGCCATCACGCTGTCTCTGCCACGTGGTATAATATCAGATTGACATGTGCCAATTTTTTTTAATTATAAAAAAAATTAAAAATTAAAAAAAAACATGTGAAATTAAAAAAAAGGTATAAAAATTAAAAAAACTAAAGGGTGAAATTGGTATTTTGAAATATAGACACAAAAGAAAGAATCTCTTTATATATTGTTATATATATACAAAGTAGATTTGATTTTTTAAAATGTTTTATTCTTTTCATAATTAAAAAACTGAACAATTTTTTTTTTTTTTGAAAACAATGTCTCGAAAAGTATTAACTATTTCTTATCTATTTTACAATCAAATTGAAAAATCAAAATTTACGTAATTTTAAAAAATTATTTAATTTTTTTAGATGAACACGATAAGAAGTGATCTTGATTTTACATATTTACATTCAGAATGAGAGATTAGGTATTACGTAGTTTTTCGAAAGAGTTATTCATTTAAAAAGTTATATTTTATTTTTGAAATTTATTTTTTCAGTAGTTTTGAAAAAAAAATGGTATGGAGTTCTAAGAGGATACAATAGTTACATAAATATCCATACCTTTATTTTGAAGACAGTGTGATGCGAGTGTCCATATAAGTACCCAAAAAAAAACATAGAAAAGCATCTTTTCATTTTAATTTCTCTTTTGTATTTTTTAATATTTATTATAAAAATGTTATTTTATTATTATTATTTTAAAACATACTTTTTATTTTTATTAAAAAGTTGGAATATATTTGAATATATGAAGTGCTAAATAATAAAAAAAGGCCGAAGTGTAAATAGTTAAACATGTGAACAATGTTATTTAAATTGTGCATGTGGTGTTTGTGATCCCATAAACAAATGCTATGAGCTTGTCGGCTTCTGTAACCTTATCCCAACTTCTAATACATTAATAGTTCACTGTGTTATTTAGAACGTGTGTGCTGTTTCTCTGATCACATGAACTTAGGTTGCTTCTTTCATAGTTGGTTGGATGTTTTGATTTGTAATATATATATATATATATATATATATATATATATATATAGCTTCTTGCTTCTGAGGAATTTTTCAGCTGTTTGCAAAATAAAGATTTGTGTGATCTCTCTTCTTTCCCTCTCTCAGTACAAAATTTTTTATAGGTCCTCCAAGGTGATTAAGTAGGGTGGAATTTTTTTCATCTCTTATATAGTATGATAAAATATTTCGTTATATCTATCCTTTAGTTTAAATAATTTATTGCCAATATTTATACGAAGTTTTTTTTATCACGAGTGTATTATTTTATTAAAATATAATATATTTTTATATAAGGCTAATGGTTGGTGAAAGAGTTGGACCCTTGTGCTCTTGAAACGTAGGTGTAGTCACATAGGATGAGTTTGCAGCTACTGACTTTGGCTTGTAAAGAACTTAATAATTTTTTGTTGCACAAGCTCTTTTTAATGGGTCTCTCTGTAAAGAAAGAAAGGTGAAGCAATAAAAGCAAAACGTTTCTCTCTGAAACACACTTATTTAGCTCATTCAGCTTACTGTCCCTATAAAACCTAAAACTCAACCCCACCTCACAACACAACACTCTTCCTCCTCATTCTTCTCATTTCATGCACGCTCTCAACAATTTCAAGGATCTGGATATTAGATATTAGGCATAAAAAGATTGAAAACTATGATAACCAGTAGTTTATTTTTGTTTAGTTTCTAACTTTGTTTCTGTTTTGCAGGTATTGCTAATTAGGCTCTGTTTAGTTTACTCTTTTTAGTGGAAGTTTCTAACCAAATAAAACATCATTCCACATCTCA
>Ga0214543_1010702_pt1 | contig 13388 bp, 5 predicted proteins | sample CNSS2metaG_FD_160094 | JGI IMG/M metagenome (GOLD analysis project Ga0214543, IMG submission 160094) | Root nodule microbial communities from cowpea collected in UCLA plant growth center, Los Angeles, California, USA - CNSS2 | ecosystem: Host-associated > Plants > Roots > Nodule | place: USA...
TATATATATATATATATATATATATATATAATATGTGAGACTTAAATTACTTTTTAATATAAGGATTTTTCATTTTCAAAATTTTCCATCTATATCATATTATTTTCATCATCAAAATTAGTTATCAATTATGATATTACTTATAAGTCTTTTGAAGATTCAACATCAAATAAGACAGATTGATAATGTTTTTAATCTAAAATTTTAAGGGTATGAGTTTATAATTTTTTACCCATATAAAATTTAAATTTTTATTTTTATTCTATCTAAAACTTCAACTCAGATTTTAATTCTTTATATACATTTATACATGTATCTGATATGAGAGATGCATGTTAGCTAGCTTTGGTGTAACCAGCTAAAAAGTTAGTTATTGTATATCCACCGATATAAGAAGAAAAATTATACTTTTCTTTTTTTCATCTTTTCACTCCTATCCTTTATTTTTTTTATGTAATTTATTGTGGACCATTAAATTTTTAAATGAAAACATAGTGATAATCAATAAATCACACTAAATCATGTTGAGTTAAAAATTGGAAATTATAATATCATTATCGATATAAAAATGGAAAACGAACATCACATTCCAGTTCAAAACGAAAAGTCCTAACCACCTTTAATTATGATACTGTTATAAAATTTATCATTTTTCCCAAATTTTTTTAACTATTTTAATTAAAATGAGAAGTAAATATTTTTACTTTTTTAATGATAAAAATATTTAATACTTATCCAAGATAATGGAATAAATAATAGAAAACGTTAGAGGATTTAGAGTATACTTAATCTATATAAATAGTGTCTAAAAAGATAATAATGCGCTGGTCCGGACAATATTTTTTCATTATTAAGGAAACACGAGGATTAATTTGACGATCATACTCCACAACTAAGAAAATGTTTTTTTTTTATTAGAAAACAATATAAATATATAGAGACATTTTAAATATGCCTCAACTCTTATTCAGATCGTAATTTTACATTAAAATCCTAATTCACAATCAGATGTCCTTCCATGTTTAAAGTGCAATTAAATTAAAAGTATCATTGTAAGAATTTTAACTTGTGAATAGGAATGTCAACGGGATGGTAGGTACGGGTAATAACCCTCCCATATTTTACTCGCTAAATAAATATACAGTCTGTATCCGTATTTATATTTGTTGGGTATTCATTATGCGGATATCCATCTATTCTTTTTCATATCTAAGGGTATTAACGGGTACCCGTGGGTATTTACAAAATTATTTAAAAAAGAAATTTTTAATCATAAATTGAAATAAAATAAAATAAAATACATCATTGTCATAAATTTTAAATAAAGTTCAAATAAACTCAAGTTCATACAAGTCCAAATAATTATAAAAATAAATATAAAATGACGTTCAACACAATGAAAATTCTTTAATTAGTGTTTTGATTAACAAACCCACTTTTTTCGATTGATTCTGAAAAATAAACAAAATAAACAAATAATAAACCTCAACTGTCACGTGTCAAGTATTCTTATTTTGATTTCATCATTTGACAATAAGCATACCACAAACGTCACTGACTATATAGGTATATAGGTTTTGATGTATATGTTTTTCGATTGATTATGAAAAATAAACAAAATAAACAAATAATAAACCTCAATTGTCACGTGCCAAGTATTCTTATTTTGATTTCATCATTTGACAATAAGCATACCACAAACGTCATTGACTATATAGGTATATAGGTTTTGATGTATATGCTCAGCTTCAAAAAAGGAAAGAGAAGAATGTCAAGGGATGTACTTAGAAGAAGACAACATATCAATACTTGAAGATAGAAAAATAAAGACAAAAGACAAGACAAGATGTATAGCTTAGAAAAAATTATGTCATAATGTTTTTTTGAAATATATATATATATATATATATATATATATATATATATATATATATATATAAGGGTATTTTTGTGAATTAAAGTTTAACGGGTACGGATACTATGATACCTGTATCCGCCCCGTTAACATGCGGGTATTAAAAATACTCGTATTTGTGAGTAGCAGGTATCCATTTTTAATATTCGTTTCCTACTCATTGTAAGTTTTATCCACAAATATCCGCGGTACAGATTTTTTTAAATTTTGACATCCCTGATTGTGACTACTTCTTCAAATTCATAATCAATGTATTATTCATTCTGTTAGTCCAATGTTAGATATTCAAATTCATTTATAGATCATGTGGAGAGCTTTTTGTTTGGCAATTAAACCTCACTGTAGCATTTTATTCCCTAACACAATTACTCATAATTAAAACAGTAAAGTATTGTACATCCAGTAGAATACTACATCTCAATTAAGACTTCCCTGGACAATTATTTGTGTAAAATTATCTGCATAAAATCAATAAACCAATGAGACTGAGAAAATGTTATACCTAACTCTTTAGTTATTTTACACAATTTGAACATATAATAGAATAATAATATTTGTCTTCTTTGACTCAAATTATCACCTTATATTTTAAAATAAAAACATACCATATATAGCTAAACTTTTTAATTCATATGAAATAATCAATAACTATATACTTTATTTTAGTTATTTTCAATGTTATTATAGTAAGATATATTTTGGTAAAATTTATAATAATAATAATAATAATAATAATAATAACAGACCTATGCAATTTACTCACTATTTTTCATTTTCTTTTTATTTACTACTTAATTTTCCAATTTCTCTCTTAATTTCTACTCCTTTAAACAACATATATTTTCACCTTTTTGTTTACTTTTACAAAAAAATATACTAATTTTATTTTAAATAATATTTGGTTCAATTTACTTTGATTTCTTTCCTTAAAAGGGAAACTAACTAAACACAAAAGCTCAAAATATTTTATTAAGATAAGCTAATAAGAGGTTCTGTTTCTCTATTTATTTTCCACAAATATCTTCATCTAGATACAATCTTATTCAAACATGATTAAACATTAAATGTAAGCATTTCTCAAGACACCATTCAAACCACGGTTCAGCCAATTACAAGAAACTAACTCCTTAAACCAATTTAATAGTTAACATACTAATATAAAATATGTAGCTTAACATTTTAAATAAACTCTTAAATCACTAAAAAATGTTTAGTTCCTGTTTGAATAGTGCGTATAAATTGTTGTAAATATATTAATATTTTTTTCTCAACTCTCGTGCACAAAAAATTTTAAAAATTCAAAATTATCGAACATCATTAACTAAACTCATAAAATAAAAAATTTTAAGAATTTTAAAATAATTTTGTTTTCTTTTCGACACCCACTCTATCTTGAACTTCTCTTTTATGGGGATAAAGTAGGAAAAAAGGGTATGAAAGAAGCACTTTTCTATCAAAGTTATGTCTGTCACCGTCTATCATGGGAACTGATATTGGTTCTTTCAGATTTGGAATAATTTCAAAAGTCATTTAAGGTTCCCTTGAGTTAAAGTTATCGTCCAAAATAATATAAAGTTTAACTTGGCCGTGTTGCGTAACCTCAAATTATTGCCAAAATCGTGCTCTTTCAAACTCAAAGTTGATGATACACTTTCCATATACCAACATGCTAAGGCCATAAACTCATCAACCAAACCATATATAGACAAGAGATAAATATAAATTTTGTAGTGATAATTTTCTCAACTAGAAAGAAGAAAAAATATATAATAAATGATTGATGAAGAAAGAAAAAAATAAGGATCTCGCTCGTAGGTGTCCTAAGGATACTAGTTAAAAATAATTAAATGTATTTAATTTTATAAAAGTTCATAATTAATTATGATATTAAATAAACATAAAATAATTTAAATTAACAGAAAAACAAATAAAAAATAGTGTTAAATATCTAAAAAGTTTACAAAAAAAATAAAAATAAAGTACCAATTTGAAACTCCTTTCTCTGACTCCTGGATAGTCTTTTACAACATTCCTCTTAATTTAACAAAATCTCTTGTATTGGAGAAACATGCAATATTTCAATATTTGAAATTATTAATTATGAATACATAAAACTAGTAATATCATAGAGGTGTTTTTTATTGCTTTTTAGTAGAGACCTTCAAAATTTCAAAATGCTTATTTTGTATCATAGAGTTATTGGCTAGAAATTTAAATGATATTTTGTCTTTATAAAATTTGTTATATGCATTTATATTATTTTAGAGTTAATTATTCTAACTTTTAATGTAAAAATGATAAAACAAATGTGCAGTTTTTAGATAATATGTAAATTAGTTAGCATTCTCCAAAGAGTTGTGCTAACTATTGCCCTTAGGACATTAGTTGAGAATAATTAATATGTGTTGAATCTTATGAAAGTTTAAAATTATTTGTGATATAAATTAAATCTAACATAATAATCATTAATGCAGTTTTATTTTATTTAAAGAATAAAAATATTCATAAGTATTATACAACTATATTTAATATTTTATTTAATGTTCACTAATAAAAGTTAAAAAATAATTAAATAATAAAATAACTATATTTTAATTTTCTAAAAATTAAACATAAAAAAATTTAAATTAACAAAAAATAAACCAATAGTGTTAAACATTTAAAGTTTAAAAAAAAAAATTAATGTATCAATTTGAGACTTCGTTAAATTTTCCTTTTTTTGACTTTTTGATAACCTTTTGCAACATTTTTGTTAGATTAACAAAATCCCCGATATTAAAAAAAAAACAATATTTCAATATTTAAAATTATTAATTATAAATATATAAAGCTACTAATATTAAAAATTTAATTATCTAAACTTTTAAGTGAAACACTAAATTTAAATTTGCATCTCTAGAAGCATTTTTTTTTCTCTTTTTCTTGCATGATCAAAATTCTGAACATTATCTTACTAGACTTTTAAAAAGATATTTTTATCTTTATAAATTTATTATATACATTTATATTAATTTAATTAATGAACTTAATTATTTTAACTTAATTATTCCTTTAACATTCTCTTTCTCCAAATAGTAATATTTACTTTGTAAATTGTTTTTAGATATCACGTTTCTCTACAATATTTGTGGAATTATATGCAATAAAATGTCTATACATACTAGTTGTAATAAATTTTCACGTACTTTCGTATATTTTTTCTAATATAATTCATTTTAATATTTTTTTTTCTCGGACTGAAAAACTATTGTGGTAATTAAAATTTTTGTGAGGGATAATTAGCATTTCACTTAGTTATTTCGGGTATGCTTATGTATATTTTTGAGAGCTATGGTTGGTCAATTTCATTCATGAATGAATTAGAAGCATAGATTACGAACTTTGTTTGGAGAAGTTCTTCTGTTTGGTCTGGTTTATCTGGTTACATTTCCACTGTGTTTGAGAATTCTAGTTGGGTAATAGGTAATTTTAAGAGTATTAATTTGAGGAAACAATTTAATTATAGTAATGCTATTAATATGATAAAAGCACTAATTGCTCATGCATTGTCCAAGGGTTATATCAATAATTATGTTAGATTTTTCTATCCTGAAGTTCATAACGTAAATGATCATGCTAGGAAAAAAAAAAGTAGGCTGGATATGTTGGGTTAAATGCATCCTTTTCTTAAACAATTTTTAATATGATACATGTGATTGGTAGACTTTAATATATAAATTTTCTTGGGATGTCTTAATTTTTAGTGTGTTGCATGCATGTTATAATCCTCATTAAAAAAACAATTTGAGTTAAAACAATTCAAATTTAGTAATTTTTTAAATTATGAAATGTTATTTGAGGTCCTCCCCATGTATTATTTGGGTTCGGGTCAAATCTGGACAACAAAGCCCATATTGAATGTTGGGCCTGTACCCTTAAAGAAATACTCAAATTTTGACATGATATCATAGAGATTTTTACTATAAATAAAAATGTTTTCTTTTCACTACCCACTCCTAAAAAATCTTAAAGAGACTTCGTGAGTGTCCGATCTCAAGGCTTAAGATTATAATATTTTAATTTCAGCTAAATAAATTTCCTATAGATATTAAAAAATATAAGGTATAAGACATATCATACGGTTCCAAAAAATTACATGGAAGTTGATTCTAACATTTTTCAATTTCAATCTAATAGTTAATAAGGTTTGGTTAATTATTATTGGCCTCTTAAACCTTAAATATATTATAACGCTAGAATTGTATGACTGGTGCAGAGAAAATTTAAATTGAGCTTAGATAGCTAGTTTAATATTTTATATGTGCAAATAGTATATTTACACCGCCTTGTTAATAATTGAGAATAAGAATATACTCTTTGAACACACCTCTGTTTATTTATTCAAATCACATTGAAGTAAATCTTAAATTAAAGAATTATATGAAATATTAATAAAAATCAAATGTAAAATAATAAATAGAAATATTTTCAGAAAATATAAAATTTTTATTTGTATTTTTATTATTATTTTATTATAATCTAAAAATATACATTAATAATGAAATGAAATTAATTATCAGTAACACCTATGCGAAGAGAGTATAATGTAAAGAAAGTGCTTTGTTTTTCAAGTTTTTTAATAAAATATTCTCTCATTTTTTCTGACTTTCCTTTTTCTCATTTTATTTTGATACCGACACATCCTAAAAGCTCCTGTTTTATTACAGGATGGAAAGAGTAAATTTGAGAAAAAATAAATATAAAAAAGAGGTTGTTTATAATAAAAAAATATATAAAAAAAGAACGAACGTTATATTTATATAACTTTATTATATAATTATTATGCATTAATATTAATCAATAAATTATATAATTTGTTAATATCAATTATATCGCATATTGTTATTAATTTATGAATAATACATATTGAGTTTCTGATGAATGATCTTTGATGGGTTTGACTGCTCAGCAATTCGTCTCTGATGAACTTATTGTTCAATAATTTTTTGAGAGGTCTCCGGTCTTATGTTGCCAAAATAAGACAAATAGTCAAATTATTTCTTTAAAAGTCTGTCTTTTGGCATACCGTATCATGAAGAGAGCAATATCCTTTCACCCATAGTTAAAAATGAGAGGAATAGATCCTTAGTTAAATTATGGGTACATAATTCCTTATATACTTAAATATATTACAATATTCATTGTATAAATTGTTATTGATATGAAAATTTCAACAATTATAACTTTAAATTATTCATTATATTTTTATTTTTATGAATATTCCAACAATTAGTATCAGAGTATTTTAAGATACAAATTATAATTGTTCAAATATCAGAATATGTGTTTATTAATCTCATATCTATTCAATATTTTGCATAGAATAATTAAGGATTTTGTTCTCTTGAATCGTATACATATAGTGCATGTATGGAGCTGGTTCTTCTTCCTCGATTTGAATTTGGGATCTAAAATTTTTCGTTTTGCTTAACAAATTGATAAAAGGGTTTTATTACTGAATCTATTAGGAACACACTTTCCATTTATTGGGCGTCTTGTCCTATATTCTCGATCTGTTTTTCCTTACTTTTGGATCGATTATCCTGAAATTGTTTTGGGGTTTTGACCAAAAAAAATTGTTAATTCTTCATTGTCATATGACTGAAAAATTGCATCATTCTGCTATTTAAATCGCCAAAATGGAACTAGGTGAAAAACAGAATGGAACTGCTCTTTAAAACCTAAACCATGAAGAATGATAGAGAAAACGTTTTAAATATTTATTTTTCTTGTTTTATATTGGTTTACATTTTTTCTTATTTATCTATCCCTCTTTTATTAATTTTTAACTAAACTTTTATTTTCATATTTATGTATGTTAATTTGATATGTTAATATTATTATTTTATATTAATTAGTTGCTTATTGAAATGGAAATTCATAAAAAAATAACAATTTATTCACCTTTAATAATAATATAATATAGTATCAAATGTTGTTTATAACATTAACATATAGTGTCTTTAGGATATAATTTAATAAAATAATATAATAGGTAAAGTTTTATTTCACCATATCAAAAAGCAAACAGACATAATTCTCTTTTTTAAATATGTAACACATGAAATCCTTAAATTTTTCTGTAATTACACAAAATCCTTTCAAATATTATCATTTCATATGAAAAATCATAAAATAAATTTAAAAAATTCTTTAAAAACCATTACATTGTTCCAAATGAAAAAACAAATCTCGAAATTCTACAAGAATTATTTTCACATAGAACGAGGCTTGGAAAACTGAACTGAATATCCTCTTAAATTTGTTTGCCTTTCTTTACCCGAACATTGACGGGTTCAGCAAAGACTTCCTGTCACTTGAGCTGAATAAGGTTATAGTTTATAGATTGACAAGGACTGGGTGAAAGGAGCACCCACATTTGTGCTTCCATTTCCATCTGATGAATCAAAATTTAATGATGATTCAGAAGAATAGAGAAAAGTCGTCCAATTACTTTTGAGTAAACAAAAAACAAAGCACCATCATTTTTTGCAGGACTGGCCATAGCCCAGCATTGTTAAAGCAACTATTGTTGATTTCAGCTTCACTATTAAAAGTATACACACCACTCTAACCTTTTAGAAGGTCCCACAGCCCACTACAAAAGCGCTTACATCATGGTCCACTACCCCCCACCATTTGACACAAAAAAAGAGACGCATATCAATTCAACTTTTGACAATTTCTTACTCTCTACTTGCTTCTATTTTCCAAGGCATTGACATCGAACCCTGTATTGACAAAAGCTGGAACAAAGGCAAAAAAGGAAGAATTATGGCATCTGACTTTGATTGCAACTTGATGCTTTCCAGTGACTTATTTATGGGGGTTTGGAACAGACAAATAACGCGTTAGGCGTGGGTCCCAGCAGATTAGGTGAGTCCGTGACGGGACCAATAGTAGATTGCTCCACATGTGTGCCTAAGGTCTATGAAGGAGGATTAGTTTCAGGCTTCACTATACTAGAAGAGTCTGGTGGTTGTGACTGATAAATTGCCGATGCTAGTGAGATGGGCATGATGCAGAGAGCCTTTGATTGAAGAAACTGCATGGCAGCCCCAACGTTTTCTTCCATAAGTTTCGCTACTTGTCTTTCTGTTCCATCATTTGACAACTTGTCCCATGCTGGTCGGTTTCTCGCACCTTCACCACCTTCTTCCTGATCATCACCAAATTCGTTAAATCTCTTGAGGATATTAAAAATAAAAATTTTTCGACTATTTCCTCACTATAATCACCTCAACTGATGATAACGGTATGTCAGTTACCAGTGGTGCCACTGCACCCGCTCCACCCAATCTACTCATGCTCAAAACCTGAAAGGTACATGAATCAAGTCATTGGAAGTCGTTTGCAGCCTCAATTTCACACTGCTACAGATCTAAATTTGGCTAGAGAGAAAAGCCTTCTGCTTTTATATTGATATCATGGTTCAAAGAAGTAATTTGTATTCCAACATAAAACCCTTAAAAGTTATTGGACGGTTTTTTTAAAAAAAATACAGCGCACTCAGCAGCCTGAAAATGCTACCATTTGACTGTGTTTAGATATTCCTCAGTCTTAGTCAGTCAACAAGTTCTCATCCAAAGTGGCAAGTGGCCACCACCGTATTATGGGATTCATGATAACGAGTTGAACACTAACTAACTGAACTCTCAGAGCGATGGGGATAAAAATGTGAAGGTTGACAGATTTAACAGGCAATACCCAACAAATTATGATAAGTAATTATAAATTGTCATCGATACAAATAGAGACCAAACTTGGAAAATAAAAGCAGGATCGCTGAGGATAACAATGGCATTTTTACCTTCACTTGAAGCCTTAGGAACTTGACATAATCGACGATTTCATCTAACATGGCAGCTCTGTCCGTCTGAACACAATAGAAATGCACCACAATATTAGAACAAATAAAATAATTCAGTACTCTTATCTTTTCAGCAGCCATGCAGAAAAACAGAGCCATCACATATATCATACAAAACCATATCGGAAATCCAGTACAATTATTTGACACTATGTATTCTTAAAAATTCCATTTGCATGCACGCCAGTTTAAGATACACGCAGATGTTATTCCACTACCAGAAACTAGTTATCCTAGATTATACATTGCATTCAGGCAAGCTCGGCACAATGTACAATAATGTTCAGCTTTAACAAACTCATTGCTTTAACCAGGCCTTGCCTAAAGAAAAGCTCTTGAAAAGCCAGAAGTGTCCAAATATTCTTGAATCGAAGCAATTTTTACATGCAAAAGCAACCTATTTTGTAAAAGTTAAATGTTCACAATAAAGTTATAAAAGTAATGACATCTGCTTTTTCTAAGGTGTATTGTAAAAGGAAGACAGAATGTATGAAAGTCAATAGTGTAAGTGGAGATGGGTGAAGTACAAAACAAGTATGTAATGAACAATATCCCCCAAGAAAGAAAACAGATAAGTCACAAGCAAGCCTTGAAAGGCTTCACTTTTAGCACTGCTTTTTTTATTCTTGCAATAATGTTTTTACTAATGTCAATTTTATTCGTGAGAGATGAATCTACTTAAACACAAACTGAAATTGATCACAAACTGTGTTATTGTAAAGTGAACAAGCTAGAAATTAAAGGGAATAGTAATAAATACGCATCTTATGTAAAGATTAACTTGATATTCTTTATCATTTCTAACAATTCATGATAAAACCCTTTGCTTTACCAAGGTCTATTCCACTAGCTAATGACAAAAGCAAGACCACAATTAGCAATAAGAGGATACGCAAAAGAAATCACATACCTTATTGACACTAGGAACAAGTTCTTGCAACGCCCTGATTCTTTCTGCTATTCTTTCTCTGCGCAACTGTAACCAAAGGGTAACATGGAAGACAGAATGAGCTACGACCGTAACCTGCAGTTTAATCAAACAGTTTGCATTCAAGCATCTAAAAACTCACCCGTTCAGCTATGCTGTGTGGATCTGTAGCCTGTCCTCTCCTTGCCCGCACCCTAGGGCGTATTGCTGGAGGATGTGGAGCAGAGGGCATCGTAGTAGGCATGGGTTGCCCATGAAAAACCTACAAGAGGGTTATGAATTATCAACCGGACAACAAATGCTACTTGATCCAGTAAGAATGAGAACAGGGAAAAGAAAAAGAAGATTCTCACAAGAAAACAATCATTCAAGGATTACTCAAAGCCAAGCATAAATATACTACATGATTTAAGAGGTTTAAAGATTACAGAAGGTAACCAGAAGTGCCTACAAAAGGTGTAAATAAACTAACTCAATAAATCATACTCAAACCTAACAAATCTGACAATATACCCAACAGCGTGGGCAATTACAACGAGACATGTTATTGACGTGTCTATACTAAGTTGACTAGCATCACCAACGACCACACACCTAACAAATCCGTCAACATGAAACTCGAATAATCTCATTTTTTATATACCTTAATTTGGAAGGAAATCAACATTCCACTGCTTGCTACTATTTTCATTAACCTTTAATTAAACCGTTTCGCTTTGCTTTATGCAAATGCAATGGTGGTAATTTGAACCTGGCAATTCAACTAAAGTGATTCTAAGCATATAAAACCTCTTCCTGAAACAAGCACTCATATTAGACCGAAATAATTAATTTATGCAAAGCACAGAACTCTGTCTAAATAGAATATCATATAAAACAAAAAAAAAAAAAATCTGTAAAAAAAAAAAAAAAAAAAAAAAAAAAAAAAAAAAAAAGAGGAGAATCGAAATAAGGTAGAGGTTTACATTCTTAGCTCTACCATCAACCACGTCGTCGCGATAGCGCTTTCCACTAGCGGAGGCTTCCTCGGGCTTCATGAACCCTCCTTTGCCTTGGTCCAAGCTAAGACCTAACTGATAGACCGGCGCGTGGAAGGCGGCGCCGGTGAGGTGAGCGTTGGGGTCGGCAGAGTTGAGCTGCAGCATCATCGGAGCCGGAGAAGTAGTACCGGAGAGTCCAACATCGGCTGCAGCGAGGCCTGAGTCTCCAGAAGCGAAGGTCGGGAGGCCGAGAATTTGTTCAAGGAAATCGTCTGCGGGAGTGTCGGAAGGGTTATTCGCCATGAGTATGAGTTTGAGCTTGAACCGGGACGAGTCAAGGTTGAATCGGGTAAACGAGTTAGGAAAGAAGAATCTACATGAAGCGGAAAGTGAAATTGGTTTTGTTTGGTTTTGTTTCTTCGTTTTGCACTAACTTAACTGTGCTTTTTTTCTCTACTGGGTAGTTAGCTTCCCACTTTGCACAATCAGTGCGGGTGCCTTTATCCTGCTTACAAAAAGCTTCTCCTTTCTTCTTCTTCTTTTTTTTTTCCTAAAGGGGCTCTATTTTTGGTATTTACACCCAAGTCCATTTATCTTTTCTTTCTCCCCTTTCCCAACTATTTCTGTTCGTATTAATGACTTGGGAAGTTCTTCTACTACACACTTCTTTTCTCCTTCTTCCCTCATTTTCTTTCTTATTAACAAATTCATAACCATCTAATAGCAATCGCGTGTTCGAAAGAACCTCTGATTTATATCATACATTTTTCCTTTGTGCATCTTCTTTATAGAACTATCCAAACTATTTCTGTAGTATATGGTAATTTAAATATCTTTAAATATCACATAACTTCTAAAATAATCAAATTTTCATCACTGATATCTTACTACTAATCTGAATCTAAGTATATTTTTAATCATTATTGGCCACTACTATTCTAATTTATTCCATATTGGTGAAGTGAAAGAAGAATATTAACTATTACATATACGTTAGAACAGGACTCATATGTTGTGTTCGTTGCATCCTATTGTCCTAATGCAATCCTCCAAGAGGCAACAATTATTATGTTTGTGAATTTATAATTTTCATTTCTTCTATTACATTTTGTATCACGATCAATTAAAATTCTATTATTGTTAAACTTTGCCGATAAAAGGGCATCACTTGTACAAACTCAAAACTACACTCTACGGCAATGTAAAGTCTTAATTTAAGAATTTCAGGTGTTGAAATATTTGTTTGGCAACAAGATACTAGCTTAAGCAACCTCAATTTGGTATACGTTAAGATCAATTTCTCCACAAATATTTCTAAAACAAAAATAAATAAAATTGGAAGAAAAACTCGTTAATTCTTTTTTTATATATGTACAGGTTAATTTGTATGATTTTATTGTTTTGTTTATTTTACATGATAATTTAAAATAGAAAATTAAATTTGAAAATGATTATTAAGATAAAAATAAAGTGGCTTATGAATTATATTATTTTTATAAATAATTATAACTGACGAATGTTAAATATTTGGGTTAAGTATGTTTTTAGTCCCTGAACTTTGACTCAAAATTGGAATTCGTCCCTGGTCAAAACTTTGATAAATTTTGGTCCCTAAACTTTAAAAATGAATGAATATAGTCCTTTTAACCCAATTTT
>Ga0214543_1010704_pt1 | contig 13386 bp, 9 predicted proteins | sample CNSS2metaG_FD_160094 | JGI IMG/M metagenome (GOLD analysis project Ga0214543, IMG submission 160094) | Root nodule microbial communities from cowpea collected in UCLA plant growth center, Los Angeles, California, USA - CNSS2 | ecosystem: Host-associated > Plants > Roots > Nodule | place: USA...
TGGCGGAACGCATCATTGCCATAGTTCACGGTGGTACGGAGCCGGTCGAGGAAATGTGCATAATCCCGGGCACCTTGCTCGTCGGTGAAGCCCTGCCAAGCGGCCACCGTCTCCGAATCCCCCTCGAGCCAGTCCGCGACCACCTCGTGCAGGGGCCGCGGTTCAAATTCCACCGATCCCATAGGCAAAAAGATCTGCGGGCCGGCATAGTCCGCGGCATGCATGGCTGTCGCCAGGTTTGTTTGTACCCAATGCGGGATCGGATTATTTTCGAGATCAACGCTGGACCAGCGGCCTAACTGCGTCAGCAGGCTTTCAGGCACGCTGGTCAGCTGATTGTCTCTGGCGCCCAGCCATATAAGCTCGGGGGGGATCATCTCGGGCAGGCGGGTTAGCTGGTTGTAGCCAGCACCCAGCCACTCGAGCGCGGCCGGGAGGGGCTCGGGGAGATTGGTCAGCTGGTTGTTTTCGACGTTCAGCCTCTCTAGCCCGGCAGGAAGGTCGGGCAGGCGGGTCAGCTGGTTGCCGCGGGCCTCCAGCTCCAGAAGCGTTCTCGGAAGGGTGTCTGGCAGATCCGTTAGCTAGTTGTTGTTGACGTTCAGGCGCCGGAGCCCGGTCACGAGGGGGACGGACAAGGCGGTCAGGGATAGGGACGACAGATCCAGCGGCTCATCGATATCGCCCGCCTCCCGCCAAGCCCTCGTTCGACTTACCGCTTCTTGCCGAGGACCTTCCCCTGGCCGCTCTTCGGCGGTCGGGGCCACGACCTGGCGCTGCGAGGCGGCGGCGGACGCCTCCGCCTCCGCAGACGCTTCGACCCAACGTGCGGCGGCCGGAGACCCTGGTTCTGAACTTTCTGATTCGGAATTCTCGAAAGGAGTGCCCGCGACAAGTCCGGGCCGTTGTACATTCATCGATATTGTCTCCTCGGTAACGATATGGAGGATTGCGCCGAGTGCTTTGGGAAACCAGTCTCTCAGAATCGACGGTGATCACCGACCAATGCCGAAGCAGGCAATCATGGAGGGCGGCTGCAAAATCCCAGAAGCACCGAATCCTCTATAAGACTTAGCTGTCAATGAACTGACGATTTTCGGAAAGGTCATAATGCGCCGATGGAACCCCATCGTGGTCCTGACTTTTTGGAGTGTAGCATTTTAGAGATGCTCCACACGGTAAGACATGCGCCAGCCGTCGCCTGTTGGAATGCTGCCCAAAAGTCACTCTAGGGGAATCACCTGCCGGCGCCGATTGGTCTGACGATGAGAATATCCGCAGCTCGGACATACGGCCCCTGCTCAAGGGGCGGTATCTGCAAGTGCTCTCGACATGTTTTGCGCGGGATTACCAGGGAAGTCGGCCCCATGTGCACAAGCTTCCGGCTGCACAGCTTGGGGCTGTGATGGCGTTGCGCGTTCCGGCGCGGAACTATGGGGCGGGAGTCCGAGGAACAGGCCGTCTGCCGTTCAGGTAGGTGCTTCCACTATTGGCGACGGCACCCGTGAAAAATGCCCTGAAGAACGGAACGCAGCCGGCACCAACAGCGCTGGCGTGAACGCCAAGTCGAGATACGGAAACCGGAGCAGTCGGCAGACCTCGCGATGGTCCTTCAATCGGCACCGAAAGGATCGTTTCAACAAGCCTTTCATTTAGATCGCCGGGTAACCGCCCACCTACGACGATGCGAGCCGGATCGAAAAATGCTGTTGCGATACGGACGCTTTGCCGAAGCTGTGCGCCAGCGCGCGTGATCCATTCGCTCACGGTCGAGTAAGCGGCCGGAGGTATCGCGCCCATGTCCTCGAAATCTCGAAGATGGAAACCAGCCTTCTTCAGGTTTGCCAGAAGGTCTTGCCCGGACGGCCGAGGCTGGTCGTAGGGATAGAGGACACCCGGCAAGCAGGCATTGCCATGTGCACCGCCATACGGTTTGCCGTCGATTACTGCGCCGCCGCCGACGCCATGACCGATGTGGATAAAGAAAAGGGGATCATGAACGACGTTTTCACTTGCGAACACATATTCTCCGAGTGCCGCTGAAGTCCCGTCGTTCTCGACATGGCAAGGGACATCGAAAGCCTTCTGGAATGCTTCGATTGCACGACCGTCTTCGAACGCCGGAAAGAAGGGATGCGCCTTCAACAGGTTTGAGGCAGTGCCGAAGTTTCCAGGGACGGAAACTCCAATGCCGAGCACGTCACTCTTCAGAATCGACAACTCAGCAAGCATGTCATCGACGGCGGTCTGGGCTGCTTCCGCTACCTCCTCCGGCCTGCCGGTTCGTACCTCCATACTTCTCGTGGCCAAAATCGAGCCGCTAAGATCGATGACGACCACTTCCATGCGGGTGACGGAAAAAGTGACGCCGGCGGCAAAAAACCGCCGCGCCTGGAGCTGCAACAGCCGGCGGGGTTGGCCCTGCGCACCGCTTCGATCCGGTTCCTCCGTGATCAGACCGAGATCCAGCAGGCTCGCAATCAAGCGCGTGACAGTGGCGCCGGTCATCCCGGACAGCTGCGCCAACTCGACGCGAGCCACTCCCTTGTTCTTGAAGATCAGCTCGACAAGCCGTCGTTCGTTGAGCGAGAGTTCCGGAGTTGCAGGCATCAGGGTTCCGTTATCACAGCGTCAAGGAAAGCTATTGCAAACAAAATTAACTTACGCAATGTAATTAAAATGACGCAGAGCGCGCGTAAGAGGACTCATCGCTAAAAGGGGAGAAACACCATGAGGCTTTCAATTGCATTCGCGTCCGCCGCCATTCTCGTGACAGCAGCAGTTCCAGCATTGGCCGACGCTCTGACGATCTACAGCCCCCAGGGCGGTGAGCGCGGGCAATGGATTGCTGAACGGGCCAAGGCCGCGGGCCACGACGTCAACTTATTGAACGCGGGGGGCGGCGAGCTTTACGATCGCCTGGTCGCCGAGAAGAACAACCCGCAAGCGGACGTAGTTCTCGGCATGGTTGACACGTCCATGGCCCTGCTCAAGAAGATAGGTCTGTTCCAGCCCTATTCTCCGTCCTGGGCTACGGACCTTCCGGCGCAATACAAGGATGCGGAAGGCTTGGTCCACAAGTTCTGGCAGACGCCGATCGTGCTTGCCTATTACCCGGACCGACTGTCCGACGCAGAAGTGCCGAAAAGCTGGCTGGACCTGACGAAGGACGAATATGACGGCAAGTATGTCATCGGCTCCACGGCGGCCCAGACGACACGCATGTATCTTGCCGGCATCCTCGTCCGTTTCCTCGACCCCAATGGTGAGGTATCCGATAAGGGGTGGGATTTCCTGAGCAGGTTTTATGCACGGGGCATCGTCGCCAACGATGCGGATTCCCAGCTCGAAGCCTTCAAGTCCGGCCGCGCCTGCATCGACCTCAACTGGCTTGGGGGTGCCTTCAAGCGCGCCAATGACCTCGGCGCGAAAGTCCAGTTGATCGACACCGATGGCGGAACTCCGGTGATTTCCGAAGGTGTGGCGATCATGGCCGGTACCGATCAACTCGACAAGGCCAAGGCCTTCGTCGACTGGTGGGGATCGGCCGATGTGATGGCCGCCTATGCCGCCAAATTCGGCCAGGCTCCCGTCCTGCCGGAAGCGCTCGCAAAGTCACCGGCTATCGTTCAGGAGAACGCTAAGCTCGTGAAGGCGCAGCCGATCGATTGGGATGCCGTCGCACCAAAGCTCGACCGGTGGCTGCAGAAGATCGAGTTGGAAATCCGCTAGCCGGCGGTTGGATCTGCATGGATTGGAGGTCCCGCCATGGCTGACAGCGTTCTATCTCTCAAAAATCTCAACGTCGGCTTCCCTGGCATGACTGTTGTCCGTGACCTGAACCTCGACGTGGCAGATGGGGCCTTCGTCTCGCTTCTTGGGCCGTCGGGAAGCGGAAAATCAACCGTTCTGCGCACCATTGCCGGGTTGCTGCCCGCTTTAGGCGGGCGGATTGTCCTCGAGGGGCTGGAGATTACCGCCCTCCCCCCCGAGCGCCGCAACGTCGGCATCGTCTTTCAAAACTACGCGCTGTTTCCGACAATGACGGCCTTCGAAAACATCGCCTTTGCCCTGCGCGTGGCAAAGAACCGTCAAGAGGAGATTGCAAGGCGCGTGCACGAGGTGGCGGCGATGGCCGCTATCACCGACCAGCTCGACAAGAAGCCGGCGAGCATGTCGGGCGGCCAGCAACAGCGCGTCGCCATTGCTCGCGCGCTCGTGACCGGCTCACGCGTTCTGCTCTTCGACGAGCCCTTGTCCAATCTCGACGCTAAGGTCCGCACCTCGATGCGCAAGGAAATCAAGCGCCTTCAATCGGAACTTGGGTTTACCGCCATCTTCGTCACGCACGATCAGGAGGACGCCCTGACCATGTCGGACGCCATCGTGGTGCTCAATCACGGCAGGATCGAGCAGATCGGCGACGGTCGCACACTCTACCGCAAGCCGGCGACGCCGTTCATTTGCGAGTTTATCGGCATCTCCAACGAGCTTGCTCCACCCCTGGCCGCGCGCCTCCTCGGGCGCGATGTCAAAGGCCGCAGCTTCGTGCGCCATGAAGATGTGGTCCTTGGGGCAGCCGCCGGAATTCCGGCGAGAGTGAACCACGTCGAATTCCTCGGAGCATATAGCCGCGTCGATCTCGAGGTCGAGGGCCATGCGCTTTCGGCGATGCTGATCGGCGACCAGTTTCCGGAGCTCGGCAGCACCGTCTCGCTCGGCATTCGCCCAGGCGCCGCGCATACGTTCCCGGAGGAGAGGCGATGACCCGATCCGCCGGTGTCGAGCGCGTTTTATACTGGTTCGGCTTGATGGCTCTCGCCTGGGCCGTGCTGACTTTCCTCCTCATTCCCATGGTTGCCGCCTTGCACGCCGCACTGTTCCGCCACGGCGGTCTGGCCATGTTTGACGCGATTTCCGAGCTCGCAGGCTCGCGCCGCGTCCGCGCAGCGCTCTGGAACACGCTCTGGATGACGGCGGCGACCACTGTCACCGTCACCATCATCGGCATGTTCCAGGTGGCGGTACTCGAATATTTCCGCGTCCGTGGCCATGGCCTTCTGAAACTTGCATTCTCGACGCCACTGGTCTTTGGCGGCGTCGTTGCGGCCGCCGGCTACAACTTCACCTATGGGCCGAGCGGCGCCGTCACCGCCGCCCTGACTGCGCTCTTCCCGTTGATCCCGCGCGATTGGTTTGTCGGCTGGTTGGGCGTCCTTTTTGCCCACACCTTTCTGATGACCAGCTTCCACTTCCTGTTCCTGCGCGCCGCCATGCGCCGTGTCGACTATTCGACGATCGAGGCGGCCCGCAGCATGGGTGCGTCGGAAGCGACGATCCTGCGGCGGGTCGTGCTGCCGGTGATCATGCCAACCGTGCTCGCCGTTACGCTTCTTACGCTTATCACGGCAATGGGTTCGTTTGCGGCGCCACAGGTGCTGGGCGGCCCCGACTTCCATATGCTGAGCCAGATGGTCCTGACGCTCAACAGCCTGCGCAGGCCGGATATGGCGGCGCTGCTCGCGCTGTTGATGGGATTGGTCCTCATGGCGCTGATACTGCTCTCCCAGTATTTCGAGGCGAAAGGCGCGTACACGGCCGGCGCAAAGACCACGACGCGCATCCAGCTGCGGGCGATACGCCATCCGCTTGCCAGGAGCGTGGTCACCGCCCTCGCCTATCTGCTGGCAGCGATCTACCTAGTGCCGGTCGCGCTCATCGTGCTGTTCTCCTTCGCTCCGGCCACGAACATCGGCATCGAGGTTCTGCCTTCCTCCTTCACGCTGGCGAACTACCTTCGGGTGCTGCGCGGCGGCGCAGCTTTCGTCCCGTTCTTCAATTCGATGCTGTTGAGCTCGATCGCGGTTGCCGTGGGGCTCGCCATCACCCTGTTCGCCGTGCCGATTATGGTGCATAAGCGCGGCTGGCTGCCGCGCGTCCTGGAAATCTGTTTCGTTCTGCCCTGGATCATTCCGACGATCCTGCTTGCCGTCGGCTTGATCGCCGCCTTCGATGCGCCCAATCCGCTCGTCGGCAATACCGTTCTGCTCGGCAGTTACTGGCTCCTGCCGATCGGCTACGCCATCTTCAGCCTGCCACTCATGGTTCGCTTCATGCGCTCGGCCTTCATTGGCATCGATCCGGCCTACGAGGACGCGGCTCGCGGAATGGGCGCCTCCGGGCTTTATCGGTTCCGTCGCGTCGTCCTGCCGCTGGTCGCGCCGACCGCCATTCTGGTTGCCGGCATGAAGTTCAACAATCTGCTGGCCGAATATCCGCTCTCGGCCTTCCTCTATAACGTCGACAACAAGCCCCTGCCGATCGCCATCGTCGATGGCGCAGTCTCGGCCGATCCGGACCAGGCCGCGATCAGCCTGGTCTACGTGACGCTGATCATGGCCTTCTCCCTGGCTGTCATTCTCACAGCCGAGCGCCTGAGCTTCGAACGCACTCCTCAATCGAACAACCTCTGAATGGATATCTCATATGGATACTTGCATGACTGTCTGGCACTGGCCCAAGCATGAGCGCTGGTACGACGAGGGCATCCGCCACTCGCTCGACCTGATCCACGAGGCCGGCTTTACCCATATCAACTGGAATCCCGATTCAGGCAGCTCGTACATGCTTGCCGATGCCGAGATCGAATTCACCCGCCGCATCGTTGCGGAGGCAGGCCTGAAGACTCACTCCGTTCATGCCAGCAACGGCGTCAATCCGGTGAGCGAGCTTGCCCATGCCGGTCCGGTCCCCTTCGCCCGAGAGACGCGCAAGAACATCCTGTCCCGCCATGAATGGCAGCGGCAAAGCGGCGTCGAACTCCTGAAGAACCGGGTCGACCTCGCTGCCACCCTCAGCGCCCCGAATGTCGTGCTTCATGTCGACATCGCCGACGACACGTTCCGCAGCAGCGAAACCGAGCAGGCCTTCTTCGAACCGCTGTTTCGGTCGTTCGACGAGGTCGAAGCCTATTGCATCGAACGCAAAGTGCAGATCGCGGTCGAGACGCTGGTCAAGGCAAGTGCCGAAAACTACCTCAAACTCTACGGTCGTTTGTTTGAGCGCTACGGCAGCGAATTCATGGGGCTCTGCTACGACAGCGGCCACTGGGAGCTGATCGAACCGGGCAAGCTGTCGGTGCTGGAGCATTATGGCAACCGGCTCATCGCCACGCATATACACGACAATTTCGGCGCAAAGGACGACCATCTGCTGCCCTTCGACGGCAGGCTGGGATGGGACGCGATCACGAAAGCCATTGCGGCAACCGAATACGCTACGCCCTTGAATCTCGAAACGCCAATGGACCGATACGTCTTGGCAGAAGCCTCATACTATCAACGGGCCTACCCAATAGCTCTCCGACTTGAAGAGATGATCGCTTCGGAGCGAGATCGGGCGGCAAATTGACAAACGATCTCGAAGCTCGACTGAATCTGATTCGCGACGTTGCTGACAAGGTTGGGGCCTTCGCGCTGACGCGGTTTCACAATCTTTCGCAGGTCGCCATCGAGACCAAGGGCGAGGCCAATTATGTGAGCGCCATCGATCGGCAGGCCGAACGTCTCGCCCGCAGGTTAATAAAGGCTCAATTCCCCGGCGATGCTATCGTCGGCGAGGAAGAAATGGGTGACGCCCAGGATGACTACTGGTTGATCGATCCCGTTGACGGGACGGCGAATTTCTTGTCCGGCATCCCGTTCCGGGCGGTCTCAATCGCTTACGTCCGCGACAATGACCCGGTCCTCGGTGCTGTTGCGCTGCCGGCACTGGATGCTCTGCTGTGGGCGAGGATTGATGGTCCACTCAATGGGACCGGGACCATTTCAGCCGACTCCGGGACGCACCCCGTCGCCTTTGGCATAGGCCGGAATCGGGTGTGGCCGATTGACCACCGGCTCGAAGTCGAGGCGGTGCTCGAGGCACAGGGTCTTCACATTGTCTGCCTTGGAAGCTGTGCGGCCGCGCTTGCGATGGTCGCGTCGGGCCGCCTCGCCGGCTATGTCGAGCACGGCACCAATCTTTGGGATTGCGCCGCCGGACATATCTTGTGCCGCGCGGCAAGAGCGCCTTCGTCCATTCTCTTCGAGGCGAACGGGAAAGTGGCCGCCATTGCCTGCCACCCGCAGCATCTAAGAGAATCGACCAAAGGTGATGCACGATCGGTATCTGCAAAACATATCTTCGACCCCGTGGGCAGTTCGAAATTCCCACCGGGGGAGCGCAGTGCAGATTGATCCGCGTATTGGTTCCGTTGCTGGTCCGGTGCCGGAAAGAGCAAATCCGGTGCGGTTCCACACGCGGGTCTTGCATCTGCTCGCCACAGTGACGACCGTTGCTTTTGCGAGTCGCCGTTCTGCTCTACACTAGTCGGCAACCGAGCAAACTAAAGATCGGCGCGAGGCCAATGCCGTCGGCAATCTCAACAGTGCGAAAGAGTGTCGTCTCCGGGTCCAAGAGGTATGCGACATTCTTCATGTCCCAGCCTTTCTCTATTATCGTAAATGTCATGCGGCAAGCGTCAAACGATTAAGCAGCGGCGTGATCAGCCCACGTCGGATGGTGGCTTCGCTATGCAGCATTTGGCAAGATTAGGAAAATCGATTGTTTGTATGGGGCCTATCCACACCATGGAACGTGCGAGCGAATGCGTTTAGACATCGGCTTGAGTGCGCTTGCGGTATTTATTCGCGAGTTGACTGCGGATTTTGGTGAAGTCGGACAATGCTCCCGAAACGAAGCGGCCACCATTTCGATTTCATACCGACGCGAAGCCGGACAGTATTGGTCTGAACCCTGGGTCTTGCGTACCATATTCATGGTCAGCCCCGAAATCTGTGCCGAGTACCGTGCCCGGCTCGATGCGCCCACGTAGCCGAATGGGCATCTGAAACGCACCATGTCGACCAACGCGCCGTGGGATTGGGCGTGACCCTCAGCGCACCGACACCGCTTGCCGATCATCACGAACTGGCCGAATTCAACTCCGGCGTCCCTGAACTGGATGACTGGCTGCGTCGCCGCGTCCGCGCCAAGCAGGGCGGGTGGTGCATCACGCACCTTCGTTGTCGGTGAGGCAACCGCGTCATCGGCTATTATGCACTCGGTTCCGGTGCGGTAAGCAGCCGGAAGCGCCTGGCCGGTTCCGGCGCATATGCCCGACCCGGTTCGCCGTCCTCAGCCGCCTTGCCATCGACCATGCCTATCAGGGACGCGGCGTCGGCAGGGCATTAGTGCGCGACGCAGGCCTGCGCCTGCTCAATGCTGCTGAAATCCTCGGCATCCGCTGCGTGCTGGTGCATGCGATTTCCAATGACGCGCGAGCCCTCTAGGAGGCGGTCGGCTTCCTGCCTTCGCCATCCGAGCCCACGATGCTGATGGTGGTTGCACGATCTCAACAGCGCGCTGAATCGCTGACACCATCTTTAGGCGTCCCTCACAATTCGGATGCGATTTTTATAATCGTCATTGGATGTGGCGAGCCCCTTTGCCGGAATCAGCGCGGCCGCCGAAACTTCCCGCCCCGCGATGGTTGCCATGGCCGGTTGTCGGCAATCCCGGGGGCCAGGTAAATTTTTGCCTCACCACAATCCACCAGTCCTTTTCAGGACGCGAGTATTCTCGTGGAGGCGCTCCGCTACTCGGGATGTCTTTGCCAAGTCCCTATAGACAAGGAGCCGGCATAGGGCGCACTCTTAAGGATCGCCGTCACCGCCGATTCTGTCGCAGCCTGACAGCGCGGGATCCTTATGGCGGTCACGGCGAGGCAGCACCAGGCCGCGGTCATGCACTGCAGCTGACTATCCTACATGACGCGGTCATCCCCGCTGCCTCCAGCAGCACCCCAGAACCCATGGAATTGCATCCCGAAGAAATGCCCCTTCGTCAGCTACTCGTCAGCCAGCGACTCTATCTAGCAGGTTGCGCATTCTCGACTTGATTGGAGGTGGAGTATGGCGGGCATTGCCCGACCTGGCAAATCGCACGTTGGGGCTGCAGGAGCCGACAGCACGTGGGGATCGAGGTTCGAGCCTGGAGTCCGGTCCGGCCCGGCCCCGAGAAGGCAGGCAATCATTCGACTCCGTCGTGGAGCGGATGCGCTCCCGGCCTCAAGATAAAACGGCACCGCTCGTGAGCCAGCCACCAACTTCGGGTGTGGCAGCCCCAATGCTCGATGAGCTCGTGGCCGGCGCGGGCTCCCTCGAACAGATCGACAACGGAGTCCGACGGAAATTCGATCGGGAGCGTCGTGCCCCCGACGTCCTTCCAGGCGCATACGATCAGCGCTCCTGACCCTTCGTCTTCGAAAGTAAGTACAGATGAACTTCGTCTCAATGAATCGGGTGCGTCAACAAACGGATAGCGTGGAAGCGCAAGATGCCTCTCCGGCCGACTCGTCGGCAGAGGCGGCGGCCTTTCAGCGGCAGCTGAGCGAGGTCGCTGTCCCGTCCGCTCCCGTGCTCATGCAGGTCCGCGCCCATCAAGCGGATGCATCGCGATCTGAGCCGAGGCAGACCTGGGCCGCGACTGCGCAGCACAGCGGGCCGCCTGCGAACCAGCAGAATCTGCTTTTGGAGACGATGGACGGACGCAGCTCCTCGCCGCCTCTCGAGACAATCGCGCACCATCAACAGACAGCGGATGCCGGAGGATCCTTTCGTGACTTGAACTTGCCCCGCCACGACCATTGGGTTCCGGACGAGCTGACTGGTGCGGTTGATAGCAGCGATCGCCTCGCAGACGGGGTCCTCATCGACGAGGAGCGTGACGCAGCGCAGCCGAATGAAATCGGCAATTCGCGGAGTCGCGTGCGAATGCAGTTCTGTGCCAATGGGGTTAGTGCATCATCATTGGACCCACAGGCCAGCGGGCACGAAGAAATCCGAGCTCTACATGCGGGAGAGGATGAGGCGGTGCTGGGCGCCTCAGCGGTGCAGACCGCTCAGTCAAATGGGGTGTTGGTAGGTCGCACCAAGGAGCCGCTTTATGCCAAAGATGCGCTCCTTATTTCGGGGCTTAAGGAGGCGCTCCTCAGGGGTGGAGCCGCCGAGAGCACCGCCACGAGCAACGTCGGTTATCTGCTCAGCTTGGGCCGCTGGCTCTTTGCAAACGACAAGCCGGGCATTGCTGATCGGCTTCATGACGAGTCGATGGACAAGGATGCCGAGGAGTTCATAACAAAACGAGGGACGGCAAACGTCCGTTGGGCACTAGCTCATCTGCGGACCTCTCAGTCGACGGGAGGAGTCGTACCGACCGCAGGCCGCGCTGACCTGACTCCTTATCCCGAGGATGGGACTCTCATCAAAAAGTACAAAAAACAAGCAGTGACGGCAGGGACGTCAAGTACCGCCAAAACCTATGCAACGGTTCTCACGGATTTCAGCCACTACCTGCGTACGAACAACAAGCCGGGCCTTGCTGCCCGGCTCCTCGAGGAGACATGGAATGAGGACGAACCGCTGAATGAAGAGATCAAGCGCTACAAGGACGCCGGTGGTCACAAAAGTATCGGCGCGGCACTTGTTCATCTCCGTGAGGGAGCAAGAAATCTCAACGGTCCCCCTTTTCATTCCGAAGACGCGCCCTTGATTGCCGGACTTCAAGACGCACTCGTTAAGGCGGGGTACAAGGAGATCACCGCTAAGACGAATTATGTCCGTCCTCTTCGCAGATTCAGCCGGTGGCTCTTTGCAAACAACAAGCCGGGAATCGCTGCCCGGCTTAACGACGAGTCGCTGGGCAGCGACGCTGCGATGTTCGATAAAAGTCGAAAGCGGCTCGTTCTTACCGCACTAGATCGTCTCCGGGCCTCCCAGTCGGCGGACGGAGTCGCGTCAATCACTGACCGGGCAGGGGGCATTGAGGCCAAGGCTAAGCAGGGCGGATCGCAGCCGGCTTTCAGTTGGCCAGCGGCACTCTCTGAGGGGGACGATCAGGATTTATTTCTTGGGACGGTCGATGAAGCCGGTGCATCGTCGTGTCTTCCTGATGAAGACGCGTCTCTTATTGAGGGGCTGGCGCCGCCACTCATCAAGGCTGGGGCCTCCGAGCGCACCGTCAGGCGCAATGTACTTTGTCTTCGCAGATTGGGGCACTGGCTCGTAAAGAACGAAAAGCCGGGCATTGCTGGCCGGCTTTACGACAAGTCGCTGGACGAGGATGCCCAGGAGTTCTGCAAGCAGGAGGGGCAGGCCGTCGCTACGCCACTGGATCATCTTCGAGCCTCCCAATCGCCGGGCGGCATCGCACCGTTTGCAAGCCGGGTTGAGCTGAATCCCTATCCCCAAGATGCGGATCTCATCAAAAGGTACAAGAAAGAAGCACCGCCAGGCGCGGCCAATACCGCCAGGACCTATGCAACTATTCTTATCGATGTCAGTGATTACCTCCGTGAAAACGATAAGCCCGGCATTGCTGATCGACTTGGCCATGACTCCCTGGATGAAGATGTCAGCCGGTATAAGGAGGCGAACTCCGGTGACCGCAGAAAAGCCGGGGCCGCACTGGCTCATCTCCTGAAGTCGCCGGCGGGTGCTAGAGCGATGGAACTCCGGCGTCATATTCGCCCCGTTCAGTCACCGCGGCATGGCCTGGCATTGGATCCTGTAGAGGTCCTTCGTCCCTTGAACTGGCGCCATCATGATCACGAACTGACGGATGAACGTCACAAGAACACCCTCGTGCCAGGCGAGCAGATTCTCATCAGCGATGAGCATGATACAGGGGAGTTGATTTCAGCGAAGAGGCAGAAGACGCTAAGCAATTCGCAGGGCGTCCCCGTTGAGCGGCAGCTGATGCAGACCTCCTCCCATCAACTGGGCGCGTCATCATCGCAGAGGCAAGCTCCGATGCCGTCGCACGCGCTCGAATACGCCCCAGCGGCACATCCGATAGCGAGGCATGTCCGAGACACCGCTCGGCAGCACAACGCAGTGCGTGACGCCGTCAGTTGGCTATTGGTCCTCTCGAAGGGTCACGCTCAGAATCAGCCTTCGGTGATGGTCGAAGGCAGCCAAGCATGGTCCGTCTTGGTGCCGCCTGAGCAACTCCAAGGGGCAGTACACCCCAGGCCGCAGGAACCCGCCTGGCCCACCTCAACCTGGTTACCGCAGATGCCGCTCGACTTTGATTGGAGCGTGTGGCCGAGCTCGGAAACTGCGCCATCCTTGTCTGTCCCAGCTCAGCTTCCGTCCAGATCGTATCAGTTGCGTGATGATGCTACCTTTCCGAGCACACTAAACAAGTTTGCGCCCGGGAGCCTCCCCTCGCCGGACGAGTTGATCGGCAAGCAGCTTCCTGCCGAAGACGCGGAGCTCTTGGCAAAGTTCCGGTTAGACGCCGAGCAGCGCAAGATCACCCCAGGGGCGATCAAAAACAGTGTTTCCG
>Ga0214543_1010708_pt1 | contig 13380 bp, 6 predicted proteins | sample CNSS2metaG_FD_160094 | JGI IMG/M metagenome (GOLD analysis project Ga0214543, IMG submission 160094) | Root nodule microbial communities from cowpea collected in UCLA plant growth center, Los Angeles, California, USA - CNSS2 | ecosystem: Host-associated > Plants > Roots > Nodule | place: USA...
CTTAATTAGTTTTACAAAATCTACCTTTGAATTGAGTATTGTTATGCTGCTAAATTTGTGCCATACTACTCATCTTAGGTCACCAAGGCTAGAACAAAACACCCTTTCTAGGTTTTCTCTAGCCACCATTCTTTAAGAGTTAGACCAACCTTTCTTGAGAGCACTCAAACACAACTATAGTCTCATCCCTTGCTTGAGTCATATAGCTTGGAGAAGGAGCCATCATCTCATCACATCAAAACCACCATATACGCACCATATTTCCACCACCATCAAGCTTCTGTAAACCACCACCCATTTGAGAGTCTCCCCTTGGCTTGAGTCATATAGCTTGGAGGAACATATACAATCTTTAGGTAATCAAATCTTAGGTTTTTAAATTTTTTTTTTTTGCCTTTGTGTTTTCTTAACCTTGTCTTATTATGGGCATCTTGGAATGGTCCCAATCAACCTTCTTTACACACAAAACAGTTCTAGCATTAAACATCTACGATTTGAAAAATTAAAATGCATCTAGCTTATTGTTTATATTCAGTCATCATATGTTCATTGTCTTTTCAAATCAATCCATATTGTCTGGAATCATGTATAGTCCTTTTTATGTCATTTTCTTAATTTAGCTTTTGAAAAATTTCAAAAATATATGTTCATTTTCAAAACGTCACCATATATGTTCCTTTGAGTGCTTTCTCATTATTAGATCATTATCAAGTTCATAGTGTAAGACCCACTAAATTTGAATAATTAAATAATAATTATTTAATAAATACGGGTAGGGGAAATCTTTATGGCAATTAATGTTAACTTTTATGACGTGGAGAAGTATTAGCTCAAATGGTTGAGAGTATTTAATTGTGTGAAAGGACTTGGGTTCAAGTCCTATATATGCCATTTGTATGTTATTTAATTTTTATTCTTTTCTTATGATATGTTTAGGAGTGGTAAGAAAGTATAAAATTCTAGATTTATAAAGGTTATCACAAAACAGAAATTGGTTGAATTGGTTGTGCAATTGCTTTTTGATTGAATAGCCATGGGTTCAAACATTGGTAGAGCCAAATTAAGTTCTTTTTGCTAATGTTACTTTTGGCATGAATGTGAAAAGGCATAGGAACCCTACCTGGCCAAAGGAGCAACCAAGGGAGGGGCTGGAAAATAGCCCATAATGTATCTTGAATAACCATTAACACAACCATAATGACATTTTTCGTTTTTGGTTCAATTATGGATAATTAAGGAAATTGAGAGTGAGTGAGAAAGGAGAAATAAGGTGAAAAATAGAGGGCATTCTGAGGGAACAGTCTAAAGTGTTTTGGAGAGCATAAGTATCACAATTAGAGAGGTGGATGGCTGTTGCGGAAGCAAGCCATTGTTGGTCAAAGGAAAGCTCTAGAATTATCAATCTTAAAGCGAGGAATCCAGGTTAGGGGAGTTCTTAATGTGCATTTTAACTCTGATGTTGTATGAATATGTATTCTGGATTGTGCTTGACGTGTAGAACTTTTCCATTCCCAAAATTTCTCAGGTTTCTGGATTTTTCCAGAAATCGCCTGGTGGCACATGAACTGCCACCAAGCGGTACATGTGTTTGCACCCAGTTTTTTGGGTTTTCAGATGATCCGCCTGACGGCTGAAAGTTACCCGCCAGACGATGTATTCGTTGCTATCATTTTTCTTGGTTTGGTTGGTTTGTTAGTGGTGATATGGTGTTTAAATTGGGTTTCTGTTGGAAGTATACTATTGTCGTGATGAATCATTACTTACAATTACTATTCGGTGGAAATTGCATGAATTCTTGAATGAATTTGGGAATTAGGGTTCCTATTGGGGTTGGTGATAAGTAAGCATGAGTTTTGTCAATGATTGATACGCTAGTTCAAGAGAAAATATGTTTATATGAACAAATCATGAACCTGTATAAGTTGTGCGTGTTAAAAATTATGCCACTAGTAAGTTGAATACTGTGTTTGGGGCGTCTAGGGGGTCACGAAGGGTGTAGAAGAAATCTGTCAAAGCCTAGATTGCTAAGCACTGCTTGGCGGAGCCTGGACTGCCGCTAGGCAACATCTCAGTGCAGCGGGATAATTGGAGTCTCATTGGTGATGTGTAATATTGGGTGTTTTTACTTGATAAATTAATGCGAATAAGATTTAAGAAAATTAAGCAGGTAGATGACTGTGGCATAATAGGGACTAAAAGAGATTAAAATAAGTGAAAGTTGTGAAGTGTGATATGGGGTAGTGGCTGCCTTTGAATGTTTGGCTGCATGTGATAAACTATAATTCAGAATGTATGCTAATTTGGTAAGAGTGCTTGATTTTGTGTGATATGGTATGGATGGTGCAATTTCCCCCGAGACATGGTCTTTGTGGTTTTGGTTTGTTATTAAAGTACATGTGTAACATTGACCAAATTGTGGTGGCATGAGTTTATATAAATATTAAACTGTATGATCATAAGAATGGAAGTATGTTGAGTGCATGTGGCATGTTTAAAGTGGTAAATGAAGGAGAGTATGTATGCATGATAATAATTGATTTGATGGCATGCCTAAATGGGTTCGTGGTAAATGACCGGAAAACCATAATGATGCTATAATTTTGTGTGTTGTATGATTGAGGTTCTTTGAGATCTATTTAAAGTGCCAAAAACCAGTAGGATTACGCTACTGGTATGACGCCTGGTGGCACGGAGTGAGCCGCCAGGCGGTAGGGTCTCAAAACAGTGGCAGTGGCCACTATCTACGTGTGGCGCTCGGCGGCAGGATTGGGCCCGCCAGGCGGTGACGAAGCGATAGGGCTTCTATAAGGTGCTTGGCTCCTAGTGGCGTGAGATACCAGCCCGACGGTCTAGACCAGATTCTGCCTAGCGGCGTGAGAGGCGCGCCAGGCGGTTTTGGTGCAGAGTTGATGCACGAGGAAGGATTTCTACGCAGCTTTAGGTGATGTTCACGATGCAATGCTTTGGTTAGGGGCCCAGTTACGAGTGTATCTTGTATTGGGGTAACACGTGGCCACTCTAGGTTGTAGCCTGGTGGCTTAGGAAGTCCAGCAGAGTGTGCGAAATCGTGGCTCGTACGACGAGGTTTCGGATGATTGCCCTCTTCAGTGCATCTGATAGAGTTGTGGTAGTCTGGAAACAACTACGAGCTTATGTTCGTTTTGGAAAACTTCACTTGGTGTCGCGATGAGAGGCCCTGGCAAAGTTATTTCCACGTGTGGACTATCAGGTGGTGGCCTGTAGTCAGAGGGGCGAGTAGACACTCGTGCAGCAAAGGTCAATCATTGATCTCACCCAAAAGGTATAGAAATAATAGACGTCTAAATTAAGGGTTGAAGGCTGAGGGACTGAGAAAAAGGGAAAATGATCACATGTGTTGGAGTTTTGATATTAAATTTTAATTCCGTTATGTTATGTTTATTTGTGTTATTTGGGCTCACCCTATCTGTGTGTGTTTGGCGATGATCATGTAATTTGTTACATGGGAGCGGAGGTTGATGCAGGCGAGTGTGAGGATGCATAGAGATGGAGTGGGATCAACCATGGGACTGTTTACTAGTTTTAATATGGATTTTCTTTTGTAATACTTTTATGGATGGTTTGATTTTGTAATAATTAAACTCTGCAGTTTTATTTATTAATGACGCGATGATTTTGGAATTTAATTTTCCCGCGTTGGGAAAGGCGTTGAGAATAAATGAGGTTATTTTTATTATCTTTAATTTATTTTATTTTAAATAAGTAATTTCCGGCTAGGACGTTACACAAAAAGTTAGGTTTCCATTATGTTTTATTGAGTTTCATATCTATCTTTTGATTCTTGTAGGTTTCTTTCCATTTTGAGTTGCTATTTGTTCAAGTGGAATATATATGTGGGAAATATGTTGTAGTGGTTCTATTTCGGTGATGAAAATTTATTAAGAAAAATAAAAAAGAAGTTAATAAAAAAAGGAAAAGAGAAATCAAGAAAAAAGTGATCAAAACAGGTGAGCTAAAATCACTACTACTACCTTCTTTTGGGTGTTTATATGCTTGCATTTGAATATGTTTTGGGGTTGTAAACTGGTCTTTCCAGCAACTTATTATCTCGGTTTGAGCTAAAAGAGTGGCTTTATGCACCATTAGCATTCAACCAAAGAGAAAAAGAAGCATGCCATTTGTAACATCAAGACCGGATATTACTAATTTAATTAAACTTAAATAAGATATCATTAAATAGTCGTATTTATTTATTCATCTTACTAAAAAATGCGGGAAAAATTTTCATCCTTATTAATCGCGCCAAATGAAAACAAATTCCAAAACCAATATTCAATTAAAAGAGTACAACTCCAAGTTCATATTCCATTGAAAACGAATGAGATAAATACAAGTCTTTAAAAAGTATCCCCATACAAGCCCTCTCTTCGACTTTATTCTTCAACAACTCCACTTGCAACATCCTTTACTCCCGTGTAACAAGTTACATGATCATCACCAAACACAAACAGAGAGGGTGAGCTCAAAATAAAAGAAATAACGACAGTATAAAAGAAAACAACCCCATTTACTAACTTAATTTGACGACCCTCTCGAAAAGTACCATCTTTGGTCACTAGCCACCCCCCACAGTCGTCACCATGAGCATCCAGATTCTACACCATCTGATGATTCCTTTAGTTGATACTTGCTGCCACAAGTGTCTACTCTCTCCTCTCACTACAGGCCACCACCCGAAATCCACACGTGGGATGATCTTTTTACAGACTACAATCTGCAACACTAAGTGGAGTTCCCCAATACGAACTGCACTTTGTATTTTTCCCAAGACTACCAAACTCGCCGGCTAACACCGAAGAGGGCAACCTTTCGGGACCCACCCGTACGAGCCACGATCTCGCACACTCACACTAGACTTCTACAACCACTAGGCTACAACCTCGAGTGGTCACGTGTTACCACAATACAAGCTACACTCATAACTGGAAGAAGAAGAAGAAGAAGCTCCTCCTCCTTCTTCTTCAAATTCGTCGATAAAAAAATTTTAAATTATCGACAGACTTTACTAACGGATTTTAAGTTATGTATGTGGTGACGAATTATACTGATGAAGGGCTGGAAATTTTCTACTTCTTTTATCGACGGATTGATCCGTAGATAAATTCGTCGGTAAAAAAAATAAATTACCGACGAATTTTCTGTCTAAAAATGAAATCTATATTACTGACAAATTTTTTCATCTGTAATTAAAATATGAAAATTAGTCTGTAAAATCAGTTGGTAATTCAATTATTTTTTGTAGTGAATTCATTCGCATCTCCAATATATTTTTAAGACTCTCAATTTAAATGTTTAATAGCATAAATCTTTCATTTACTAGGTAATATAAAAAAATTATCTTCTTTACTCTATTATTATTAATTTTTATTTGATTTGAAGAACTCTTTTGTTTTGCTAAAATAATTTTCGTTATTTTTCAGTCATTGACTATGTTGATATTTGAAAAGTTTTCGTAGATCTCTAAGGTATTTTCATCTTATAATACCCTTAATTATACATTTATTTTGTTTTGTGCACTTTGTACAAATTTGATAATTTTTGAATACAATACTATTTTGATATATTTTATATAAATATTTTTTATTTTTTAACCCATTATAATCATGCTGTAATTTTGTCACTATAACTGTATAAATACATTTTATTTATTATAATATAAAATCTTAATGTATTCGCCATGAATTTTTTTATCACCATCCAACATAAATTGAATTTCAAAAGATATAATATCTATGTTAAAATTTTATTATTATTAGTTTAATACTTGTTCTTTGTGTGATTTTGATAAAGTCTAAATTACATTAAATTCAAACAAATTAACCAAAACAAGACAAAAGTATAAATTACATTAAATTCAAACAAATTAACCAAAACAAGACAAAAGTATAAATTACATTGATGAGGGAATGAACTTAATTCGTCAACCAAGAATTGCACCTAAGTATTGATAATTGCAAAATAGATTGTTGCCTTTTCAAAAATTATAGAGCGATGAGATCTTAAGATGAAGACACACTTGAAGATGGTGTAAGACCCGAGAAATTTAAATAAATAATTATTTTATAAATGTGGGTAGTGGGAGCCTTTATGGCATTTAATGTGGATTGTTATGATGTGGAAAAATATTAGCTCAAATGGTTGAGAGTACTTGATTGTGTGAGAGGACTTGGGTTTGAGTCCTATGTATGCTAATTGTATGATTATTTTAATAAGTGCATTATTTTAATGTTATGTTTGAGCGTGAGTAGTGATAATGTAATCCTAAAATTATAAGAATTATCACGAAACATGAATTGGTGGTGCATTAGCTTTGTGATTGAATGGTTGTGTGTTCAAACCTTACTAAGAATGAATTAAACTTTTTTTTTGCCAAAATTTCTTTTGGCATGAAGGTGAAAAGGAAGAGGAATCCTAGCTGACAAGAGAGGCAGCCTAGTGGGCTGGGAGATAACCAATAATGTTTCTTGAATAGCCATTAACATGAAACTCAATGGCATTTTCGATTTTGGGTTAATTACACTTAACTAAGGTAGTTTTTGGAGAGGAAAGAAGGAAAACATGAGAGAGGAAGAGAGGAACTGAATTGGGCGTGTCGAAAGGGGATTCTGAAGGTAAAATTGTGAGAGATCGTGTTTTTGGAAGAGGGAGAGCTAAGTTTTTCGATGAGCAAAGGAAGGTTCTTGGGCATCATAAAGCAAATTAGAAGACCATTTGGAGCAAGGATTTTCAAGTAAGGGGAGCTATTCTTATCTGTTTTGATTCGTGAATAATGTGTTTAACATTGCCACGACCTATTGCATGAAATTCCATCTCTGTTACGCTGTTTTTCATAGTTTCTGGGTTTCTGCCCAGAAATTGCTTGGCGATCATGAGTGTGCCGCCAAACGACGCATCTTCTTTGACCCAATTTTCTAGGTTCTGTCATGAACTGCCTGGCGGCAAGATCGAACCGCCAGGCGATGCACGTTGTTTGTCACCATTTTGCTGTGTTTTGTGGACTTCATGATATGTTGAACTTCTAGTTAGGGTTCTATGTCTGTGTGATTGCGTAATGCTATGATATTCCTATTATTGAGGGTGCTCGCGATTATAATTGGGGATGTAAACATGAAGAGTTCATATTAGAATTAAGGGATTAATCTGAATTATGGATTCAGGGGTGATTAAGATGTGATTGAAAGTTGTATGATGCGTAAAGGATAATATTGGGGGTTGGTTTGATAAAACATGTGTGAATTGTTGTGTTCTGGTGCAATTGGAACCTGGATTAAATTCTAGGAATTTCAAGTTCTTCGTAGGTACAAAAACCTGGGGTTTTTACCAGGTGTTGATGTCCGCTTGGCGGCAAGCAGGGTGCCGCCAGGCGATGACTGGTACAAAGGCAAATTTCGTATCTTGAATTGGCTAGTCGTGAAAGAGATTTATATGAATGGATTGGAATAGAAATTAGGTCAATAAAACTGGAAGGGAATAGCACTTGAATTCCTTGTGATTGAGGTAATGGGAGAAGTAGGATGTTGTGTTTTATTAGAAGTAACCTGGTAAGGGTATTGGTTCTGCATTGGTGGTCTAACTTGCTGGAGTTAAGATGTGAAAGATGTAGAGTATCAATTAGAAAGTGTTGAGAATTTAGATGCCTTAAGGTGGGAATTTGTGAATAGAGGAGATACATATGTGTGGCTTAAAATGCATTGAATTGTTAGTAGGAATGGTGATCAGAATTGGTGTTGTTGGGTTTGGTACTTGGTGATGACTTGGTGATGTTACTTTGTCAGTTTGGGAGTACTTTGATAAACATGTGTTGTAGGTATATAAGATTCAAAGATATAAGATGTGTTCATGTGTTTGGAGTTAGGCAATAATTTGAGGATATGTGATAAGGTATTGGGACGAATTGGACTAAATTATAATCTATTTTGGGTGCTAAAACAGTAGCTGGTATGCTACTGGTATAACGCCTGGCGACACGGGTGTGGTTGCCAGGCGATAGGACCACCAGGGATGTCCCTGCAACGCATGGCACTTGGCAATAAGGTGTGATCCGCCAAGCGATAGACCTTGAAACAATGGGTCTAAGAGAGGCCTGGTGTAAGACCCGCAGAAATTTAATTAATTAATAAATGCGGGTAGTAGAAGCCTTTATGGCATTAAATTTTGATTGGTATGACGTGGAAAAGTGCTACCTCATGTGGTTGAGAGTACTTTGATTATGTGAGAGGACTTGGGTTCGAGTCCTATGTATGCCAATTTTGTGTTATTATTTGTTACTATTTTTAAATATATGTTAGTCATGCTGAGGAATAATATGATATTTGAATTATATTAGTTAGCATGAAATAGGAATTCGGCATGATGGTTTGGCATTGCATGGTTATGGGTTCAAGTCTTAGAAAACCCAAATTAAACTTTATTTTTGCCATTTTCAATTTTGGTGTGAATGTGAAGAGTCGAAAGAACCCTAGATGAATGGGCAGCCTAGGAGTGGCTGAAAAACAGTCCATAATGCACTCATGAATGACAATAAACACTAGTTTAAATCATTTTCGTTTTATTCCATTAAACCAAAGTTAAGACTTAATTTAAAAGGCTAATTAGTGGTAGAAGAGAGGGTTTTGGTAGTCTGTCATTGTGCTAGAAAAGGAGAGAACGAAATTTGAGAGTTGTAAGGTGAGGTGGATCATTGGACTGCATAGAGGAGAGTCAAGGAAGGTCATTGGAATCAAGAGAGAATTTTCAAGTTCCAAAGCTAAGCTAAGGAATCCAGGTTAGAGGAGTTGTAATCATTATTTTATTTTGTGTATCGATTATATACAATGAAATGTATGAAACTGGATGCATGCCCTGTGAATTTTGTCATTTTCGTGTTTTCTGGAAATTTTCCAGAAATCGCCTGGCGGACATTCAAAGCCGCTAGGCGACTTATGCTATTTGTGGTGTTTGTGGGTTCCAGAGATGGAACCGTCTGGCGACACTACTCTACCCACCAGGCGACGCTTGGAGACTTACCCAGTTTTATGGGTTTTTGATTGAACTGCCTGGCGGTAATGATCAACCATCAGGCGACGCGAACTTTTCCCTCATTTTTGGTATTTTAGGGGGCCTAGGCTGATTCTGTTCAGGAGGAAAGCTAACCAAATCCTTAAAGAATGGCTTAGATATCATAATGTTGGTATAATCACGAAATTTAAGTAGAAATTGAATGGAACAATACTAGATATTTTAGGATTGATTATGTAAACTTCAATTCGCACTGTGTTAATTAGTAGTTGTTGTTGGGATGGTGTGTTATGAATTTGAGGTATGAACCGTGATTATGAATACATGAGTGCAGCCATTGGGTAGTGAATCCGATTACAATCAGAAAAGCTGGGGTTGGATTGAGTTGCAAGTGTGGAAATTCTGGAAAATTGCTAGAAGTATAAGCACCGCCTGGCGGCACGGGGCTTGCCGCCAGGCGCCAGCGCAGTGGCAGTGCTGCTGCGTGGTTGTGATGACATGCACTGGGTTGGGTTCTGTTACAGTTTAGTTGGGATTAGTAGATTGGATTCTGTGAGATTTGTGGGAATTTGATGATAGAGTTCTTAGGCATGAACTAAAGAGGTTGGGATTAACTTAGGAGGTAATGATATTAGCTATTATAGGTCTTGCTTATATTATGGCATAGTAGGAATTTTGGACCTGGATAAGTTGGGTGCAAGGCGTTTAGAGACTTGAACAATTGTTGTGAATGGGAATTTAACTCTAAGTTAACGCTAGAAAGGGGAATGAAATGGGAATGGATGTAAGGACTAGAATAAAGTTAAGGAATAAGCATTGGGTGTGTATTGTGGTGTGGTAATGTTGAATAAGGTTGACTTTAAGAAAGGCCAAATTGTACCCTTGTGTGGTTGAATTTAGGTGAAAGTAGGAAATTGGACAATAAGCTAGCCACTGGGAAAGTGATTCTACTAGATTAGTGGAAGGCAGCGTGAGTTTTGATGCTGGGAGTGAAGAGTCAAATTTGTGCAGAAATACCCAGAAACCAGAAGTGTGCCAGTTCTGATACAACGCCTGGCGGTGGTTACAGACCGCCAGGCGATTGCGACACGTCAGTAAGGTTCTGGACTTAGCGGCGCTTGGCGGAGGGAAAGGTCCCGCCAGGAGATAGTGGCAGAAGCAATAGCCTTCTAGAGCACGTCCGCCTGGCGGTGTGGACTGTCCCGCCGGGCGGTGGTTGCAGACTTTGTGGTTTTTTAGGCACTTGGCACCTGACGGTACGCGTCCCCTGCCAGGCGGCCTGGGAGCTGATAGCGCCTAGCGGTACGTGTCCCCCGCTAGGTGATTTGGCTGTTGTAAGTCATAGTTGTTGGACTTTTTAGGCGTTATCTACAAGGCTTTTGGTGATGCTTCAAAGGTAAGATTGCTGGGTTCCTTGAGTTGAGCTCGGAACGTATCCCATGAGTTGAGCCCAGGATAGGGGTTAAGCACGTAGCATTCCTCGAGTTGTGCTCGGAATGACATCCCTCAAGTTAAGCTCGGGATGGCGGATGAACACGAGGAACCCTTGAGTTGAGCTCGGGTTGGCGAGTGTTGTCGGTGTGAGTGTGCTGGTTATGGCCAGTATGGATGGGTCCAGATGGATTCCCTCCTCAGCAGATAGTTTACGAGTTTGGTAGTCTTGGGACGATGGGAACTATGTTCGTATTTGGGAACTCCACCTAATGTTAGGGTGTATGATCCGTAGCAATGGTTTACCGCACGTGCTTTGTCGGTTGTGGTCGATAGGTTTGGCAGCAAATTACCTTGGGGTAATCACTAAAAGAGGTAGAACACGAATGATCTGGTGGTGGTCAGGTGATGAGAATTAAAAGAAGCGAAACCCTATGGGATGATTGAGTTGTTTATGTATATCAATTGTATATGTGTATACGAATTTTATATGTTTTAATTGTTAAGCTCACCCTATCTGCTTGTGTTTGGCGATGATTGTGTATGCGGTACACGTGAGCAGATGTTGTTGATGCAAGTGGTGCTGCTGAGGCTTAGCTGCGGAGCGGGGATATCATGGGATTTTTATGTTTATGTTTACTATCTTTGATTTGAAATAAGTTGTAAAGGCTCATGGCCTATTTTGACTAGACTTTCAGTTTTGTAATTATGGATTATGGACTCTTTAGTAAAATAATAAAGTTTTAAATTTCCCGTGTTTTGGGAAATGAGGATTTATTCATAAATGCGATATATTTACCATTTTATATTTCTTTATTTTATTAAAATCCTTAATATCCTGACGGGATGTTACACCTGGAGCCTGACAACGATGGTGTCTCACCAAGCAGTCTACACAGGTCTTTTACCTTGCGGCACTTAGGCAACGTCAGGCGATAGTGCTGCAGGCAGTGGCTTGCATGTGTTGCTTGTACGTAGTAATGCGAGACTTGGATCAGGAGATGTTGTGCCATGAGCGGGTAGGTTCATGGATGGTGGTGAACACTTGATGATATGAGCGGGGAGATTTGTATATTCCGTGCTCACACTTGAGAGATGCTGCGAACGGGAAGGTTCGTAGCTGGTGGATCACATGTGTTGAACTACGGGCGGGGAGGTCCGCAGAGTAGGACTACGAGCGGGGAGGTTCGTAGAGGCAAGACCACGAGTGGAAAGGTTCGTGTGAGCATCATATATCCTGAATCCTTGGTCAACTATTTGTATGAATTGAAGGTTGAAAAGCCTTGGGGTATTATTGTCTTGGACAAGAACTAACTAGAATAAAACAGTTGGGTGTATTTTTGATTTTATTAACTTATGTGTTAATTATTTATGAGCTCACCCTTTCTGTTTGTGATTGGCAATGATCGTGTGACTTGTCACACGAGAGCAGATGATATTCCAGGTGATGCTATTGATGCATAGAGACGGAGAGAGGGCTAGCTTGGGGACTTTGAACTAGGAATTTTATTACTCTATGAATCTTGGCGTTTGATTTTCAATGATTATTTATTTATTTTAATTAAGTAATTTCCAGTAGGGACGTTACAGATAGCACAATGAAGATTGAGATATGTCGAAAGGAATGCTCCTGATAACAAGAATGGTGTTGATAACGAGATGCATAGAAGGTGATGTTGAGATGATGTTTGATAACAATATAGGTTAGACCGTGGGGATAGGGAATAAAATTAAATTCTAGGAGGATAAATGGGTGCAATATTTACCTTTGCGCAATAAGTTTCCCAGATTGTACAATATCTCAAATTGGAAGGACAAAAAAAAATGGATCTCGGAAGATGGAATGAATTTAATTGGGAATGGCACCTACTATGGATGAGAGAAAGATTTTTATGGGAAATAACTCAAGACCAAGAATTTATGCAAATCATAACAAGGAAACATTTTAAGAAAGAGTCAGAGGACAAAGGGGTTGGAAAACAATGAAGGAGGGTGTGTTTTCAATAAGGTATGCTTATACCATACTACAAGACAGTCTAAGTGTGGAGAACACTGGTATGTTTAACTCTTTTTGGAGTGTAATGGTTCTCCCAAACGCACAACACTTTGGATGGAGAGTGATTCTGGATAAGATCCCAACAAAAGTTAACTTAGTAAGAAGGGGTGTATCACTAGGTGCTTCTTTATGTGAGTTACGCAATGAATCTGAAGAGAATGTCATACCTTTATTTTTCTATTGTAAAATAGCTAAGAGAGTTGGGGAAATGTGTGATAGGTGGGTCAGAGTAACATCAGTAAACCATAACCAAGCAAAAGTTGATTTCCAACACTTCCATTTAATTCCGTTAAATGGAAAACAAAATAGAATCTGGAAGGGAATGTGAATTTTAATTTTTTGGCCTATTTGGATTCATATAAATAGGTTAATTTTTAGGAATGGAAAGGTAGATGCAGAAGAATTATTTTGTACGACTTAGTTGAATGCATGATTATGGCTAAAATATAAAATACCTAATGTAACTTTGTCATACTCTGATTGGTATCTAAACCCGATGCAAAGCTTAAAATTAATGCAAAAATGTTCTTAAAGTTAAAGGTTGTAAAAAGTAAAGGTAAGGTAGAGAATCATACACATCCTTTAAAAACAGTGGAGGACCGTTAGGTTGTGGGTTGAACTGAAAATGCACTTTACTTTGGAAAGCATGTATAACTTTTGTAAAAATTCTACAGGCTATAAAGTGGATAAATGCAAGCACTTCAATAATCAAGAGACGTAAAAGAAAGTAGTTTGATACAAAGGAACTCTAAGCACAATAAAGAGCCATGAGCAAGATAACAACAGTAACTACCTCCATCTAGACTACAATCCCTTTGAACAACAACCTTCTGGACAACGTATACATAGTGTTATGA
>Ga0214543_1010710_pt1 | contig 13376 bp, 8 predicted proteins | sample CNSS2metaG_FD_160094 | JGI IMG/M metagenome (GOLD analysis project Ga0214543, IMG submission 160094) | Root nodule microbial communities from cowpea collected in UCLA plant growth center, Los Angeles, California, USA - CNSS2 | ecosystem: Host-associated > Plants > Roots > Nodule | place: USA...
AACATCCTACCTCTCACGGAAGAAGTAAACACATAGAGACAAGATTTCATTTTATCAGAGAGCAAGTTTCAAAAGAGAAGCTGGTAGTAGAACATTGCAAGTCAGAAGTGCAGTTTGCTGATATTCTTACAAAAGCCTTGAAACATACGAGGTTCAAGTTTCTTAGAGAAAGTATTGGAGTTGTAGATATATCCAATTTGGTTTGTATCTAGTTTAGTTTTGAGGGGGAATGTTGGTAGATGTCAAAAGCCAAACTATATTCTGTTGTTTCTGTTATTTTCGGTTATAACAGTTACTCGTTTTCTATATAAAATACTTTCTGCATTTCACGTAATATACAAGCTTCATATCTTTTAGTCAAACTCTGTGACCTCTCTCACTTTCTCTTTCCTTACGTAAATGTCCCCATTACATTGCCAGCTCTATGTTTAATAAATTCTAGCTGGAAGGCATACTCCACGAGATTCATCTTCCAAAAAAGTTCTTTCACAGTTAACAAGTTTCATCACATATTCTGCTGCAAACTAGTACTTTTTTTTAGCTTCACCAAAGCTTCTGCCAAGAACATATTCAACCCAATCTTCCAATACTTTTTTCTTCTCACATAACCATGCAGGTACAACAATCTGTGTCATCAACTTCATCACACAAGTCACTTAACCACCCTCCAGAGTTTTTTTCAACTATGGAGAACTCACTTCCATAATCACTACAATTGTTGTCCTCTTCAAACTCCTCTAGAGGCATGTTAAGATCCAGATAGGACCTTGATGATGATGACTTCATCACCTGCTTCAGTGTCTTGCATGATGCTTATTGCTTGGAACAAACTATTCTGCACAAGAAAATCTGCTTGATTTACATTATCAAGAAAAACAACTGAGTGTGGCTTTTTACTCAATTCCCAAGCAATATAGTCCACAACTGTTTTCCTCATAACCACATCATGACAATATGAATCTTGGAATTCAAAAACCGAGTTTGATGGATAAACGCAGTCAACTACAACAACCACCTACAGAGAAAAAATGTCATTCATGAGGGACCTAATATTGAATCCGTGATTGGCCAATATTATGTCATTTTGAACTTTATTTCCTCTTGTATTTTGGGGTATCTTGGAAGAACCTTTTGTTATTTGCTGTTGTATTTTGGTTAGCATTACGTATTTTGAACATCAATTTGGTACCCACTTCAATTAGCAACTTTTGTGTGTAGGAGAATAATATTGGGATGCATTTTGGATGAATATGATATTGCCTTATTATGCACAGATTGGGATTGTTCTCCGATGTAATTTCATTTTGTGTGCTTTCAGAAATTGACTTTAATGATCCAGGCAACCTTATTATTGCAACATGGTGTGTTGATTTAATCATCCAGCCAGGTGAAGCTTATTCACCAAATTGATTTACTTCCAATGTTCATTCATTACATAATTATAGTTGAAATAAAGTGACACGAGAATTTACTGAAAAAACTCAATTCATTTCGCAATCAAAATCCATTACAATAACATAAACCAAATACAAACTTTCGAACCCACTATACTGCATCCAGTTTACAACAAATCAAAAAAATTTGTACAACTTACAAACCAACATTACATTCACCAAACCCAGAAAACATATAACCCCTGTTAAAAAATTAACCCTTTTTTCAGATACCATAACTGATTTTTCAAGAGCATAGATTTTTCTCCTTTGTCTTCCTATGGTTGCATCTCTTTCATCTCACACCCCTATAAAAAATAGTAGGGGAGGAGACACTATTCTTTTGTGATGCCCACGAAGAACACGCACAATCCTCACTGCGAGACATTGAAAAATTGATTGGAAAGCACCTCTTAAGCTACGAACCACACACCACGAAACCACATCTTCAGGTCTGAACCAGCAAACAAATGGAGAGGAAGAAGAAGATGAGTTAGGACAAATTAACACTTCACCATTCATTAAATAATTTGTACACGTAACACTGTACAATTATTTTTTGTACACATCTTCTTCTTTCAATGACACGTATCCGTTATGCATTGCCACATTAACACAATCTTAACGCCGTTTCTGACAATCTAACGGAATGCACCTGATTTATGCACTTAAACTTATTTGGGTACCAAATTGACATCTTTTTTTCGCGGGGTACCAATTTGACACCCTTGACCTAAGGTGGGTACCTTACGAGTAATTAAACCTATGAAATATCATTTTCTTTTTGGGCTTGGAAGTGATTGTGATGTTGGCTTTAATGCTTATTTGAGTTACTATTAAATGCTCACATGCACTTGTCATAATCTTCGTACTCCAACCATATATAAGATGACAACATTGTCAATTCATTATAAACTATGAAAAATGGAAAACTTCCAAACTATAATATTTAGATGTATATAAATACGAAGACTCACCAATCTTGTCAGAAAAACATGTACACAGTTGGGGACCTAAGATCCAAGATCAGTGGGGTAATTAGGAGTAATTAAAAGTAATAAATGATTCTTTTAATTGAATTTTATAATTAATAATTAGGAGTTTCAATTTTAGATTTTAATTATAAATTATTTGGGTATCATTTTGATTATGTTGTAATAAGAAAATTTATTTCCGAAAATAAAATATTTTAAATACGGACAATTAATTTCTTTTAATATATAGGTAGAAGTCTCTTGTAACTATTGTTTAGTTTTTTTTTCTCTTACAATATTATGATTTGTTTTTCAAAATAAATAATAATATAATTGTTTAAAAAAATATTTGTAATAAGCCTCCTAAATAAACTATAAATTAATCTTGTAGTAATTTTATAAGTTCAACATAAAGCACTACGACAATACTTATAAGTTTTCATGTTTCATTGTTAAAAATTTCCAAAAGAGAAGTGGGTCAATAATAAATACACTTAAATACTAAGTTTTTTTTTTTCTATAAGGATAACTTTTTCTAGATACAATTTCACAATTCTATACCTTATTTCCCGCAAAAAAATGTGCAAGGCAATCCCAAAACATACTCAAAATTTTATTGTTAATAAAAATATTAGTATCATAAAGCTTGAGAGCTGACACTGCTGTTGGAAATTTCATCATAATTTCCCTCATGTAAACTCGAATTAGGAACTAAGCAAAAATATAAAATAATAACACAAAATATTTAGCATGATAATATCTTCTTTATTTATGAAGAAAAATATCATATAAAGCCATAGAGTTCTTAAAACTTCCACTATTATAATAATAAGGAAAAATACGTTTTTTGTCCCTGAAGTTTCACAAAAAATTACAAATGGTCCCTCACCAAAACTTTGTTACCGTTTGGTCTTCATATTTTCAAAATCAGTGGTATTGGTCCTTCTGTTAGGATGGTGTTAAAAAAAATTGGTGAGTGACAAACGACGTTCCACCTCAGTATAAGAGATGTTGATATGTCTTGTAAGAGATCTTTGACAGATGTTATTATAATTTCTTTTTCACTTAAATGATATATCAAAACGTGCGTTTAACCTTGAGTGAGTAGAGCTGAGTGGCAAATTTTTTACCTGAGTAAATCGCGACCACCACCAGTGTTACCTACGTGAATCGTGACTACCACCATTAGGGAGAACAATCTTCATTGCGCGACAGAGAAATTGGTTCTAGGTTTCAGAGAATGGTGGTTTCGTTTGGTTCTTTAATCGAAGTGGGAAATCTTGCAGACAAAGGGCATTTTGTTCGGTATCCCGTGGTGAAGATGAAGACGAAGGTATGGATTTAGGGTTCTTGTTTCTTCCATTTTTCAGAGATGGATTTTTTGATTTGAAATAGGTGTTTTCTTTGATTCATCTAGGGTTGTTGTATTTGTTTTAGTTATGGTTTGTGTTGGCTCCCATTTTTGTTTTATTTCGTGCATTTAGGGTTTCTATTTCTTCCATTTTTCAGAGATGGGTTTTCCGATTGCGTTATACCACATAAGGAAATTTGAATCCTTTAAAGGAAGGTTTCTGAGATACCAGGGAGGGGAAGAACATGTGGTCCATGGAGTGGATGCTGATAGGTGGTCATATTTCGAGGCATTGTCCATCTTAAAGGATGAATTTAAATATGACGGAATGGTGAAATTGTGGTGGAAGCCTAAAAGAGGTAGGATGGACAGAGATTTGAGGCCTCTGGTAACAAATAAAGATGTACTTCAATTGTTTGACTATACTGAAAGTAGAAAAGAAGAGGTCCAAATTTATGTAGAACATGTGCTTAGGACCGTTGAACCAATTGTATTTATTGAATGGACACAGAGTGGTACTGAGGGTGGTGGTGGTCAGGAGGGAGTTGTTGATCTTAATGAGAATGTTGGTCAGGAGGGAGCTGCTGGTCTTAGTGATAATGGTGGTCAGGAGGGAACTACCACTAGTGCAGTTTCATGTTTAGACAGCGCCCTATATGCCTCGGTTCTCCCACAAACGAGGTAAATAGAGAAGCGATGGCATTTTTGTGATTTAAAATAACTTTTATGCCTCATTTACGTAAAAACCGAGGCCTATGAGTGTTTATTCCTTGGTTATAATTCCAACTGAGGCAGTAATGCTATCAAAAAAATCCAACCTTCTTACTTTTTCAAAATTCAAAAATAATGACGCAGTTTTATGCCTCAAGTTCCACTCAACCAAGGCATATAAGTGTTACTATAGCGGGCTTCTTCACCCGAGGCCTATAATTGGCAGAATTTTTTCACGTGCCTTTTTTTTTATTTTGCGTGAGAATATGCCTCGGTTATTATTTGAACCGAGGCCTATTTAGGTTTATGCCTCGGTTTTGAATTAATCGAGGCAGTAAAGCCATTTAGGTTTAAAAACCCCAAATCGCAACATTGTTCCTGCGTCTTCTTCATTCGAAAAAAGGGCAGCCGCTGGTTCAGAGAATCCAGGTCGCGCCACCACTGATTTTGCTCCTCCACCGCACCAGTTGGCCATCAAATTGGCCGTTCTTGTTGCTCCTTCATTGCCAGCATGAGTCTCGCCCCTCTGTACGGTTCATTTTTATCCTTTTTTTTTTCGTTTTTGATTGAGCTCAATCACTTGTTTTTGCGCTTTTTTTGTATGTTGTTGAGTTTTCAAATTTGAATTTGAGTTTGTGATGATTTATGATAGAAAGCGGGTTTGTATTTTGATACAAATTAAGTTTGTCAATTTTTTGAAGCTTGTAAAGATGAGATTGTTGATGATGGAAAATACTTTGCTTTTAAAGATAGGATTGGTGATGATGAACTATGCAATATACTTTCTTTGCTTTTTGAAATTATGAAAAATTATGGTATATGAAAAATTATCACTTTTTCTTGCTTTTCCAAATTTCATAAGTTAGTTTTGAGTATATTATTTATTTTTTGTATGTTACATAAATTGATTTAGTTACATGCTAAAATAAATGTATGTTGTTGTATGTTTACTTAATTATGTATGCTTTAATAAATTGATTTATTTTGTTTATTTGAGATTGTTGTTTATTATACCATATGCTTTAGTTTCTGTGCCAACATATGAGGTATATACTGTGGCATAGGCATTTCAGTCTTTCCTCGCCTGACCTAAAGATTTGGTTGGTTCTATTTCTGACCCCTTGGTATGGATCCCCAAACTCACCTTATAGTACTTTGCATTTTAAGTTTACATGTTATTTATGTTCACAATCAAATTGTTTTTTTCATGTAATAATAGTCGCATGAAGTGGAAAGTCCTGAACCTAAAAAGATTCCAATAAGCATTACACCAACTTGCTGACATCATTAGTGATAAGCCAATGGTAGTTTCATGGGATTCTAATGTATTTGGGAGAGATAGTGACATCCCAATGTACCTGCATAAGCAAGATGTCTTAGAGCTTGCGTCGGGTACAAAAGAACTGAATATTATCCTTATTCAGTTATGGATGATGTAAGCATCTAAACTATTCATTATGTTTAATTAATTTATCTATTAACTTATATTAAATAAATGTTTTTGTCCATGTATATGTTTGGTGTCAGTAACAATATGGGGTTGAGTGATGTATATGGGTTCATAGACCCCCAACTCACTCATGTAGGCAATAAATTTGATGACATTCAAGCATACGTCACCCAATGCTTTGGACGAGGGAAGGAAATATATTTTGTCCCTTCTATTTTTGGGTAAGTGTAGTTTGTTGACTTCTAATTATAATCTATTATTTTAAGGTACAACAATAAATTTTGTTTTGATTGTAGGCATCATGGCAACTAGTTGTGATTTCAATGAAGGACAACGTTGTTGTGTGGCTTTGTTCCTTGCAATGGCCTCCTCCTAACCATCTCAGACAAGTTATAGATTGGTAAGAACCTCAATTTTATGAACTTTCTTTCTTATATAATTGAATCTTAACACTTTACCTTTTTCATAGTTCAATCGCTGCGCATAACATGTTGTTAGGGAAATCAACTGCTATGACCAAAAGGCTAGTATGGTTGGGCCTCCAGGTTTGCTATTTTGGTCTACAGTATTATAATTATTCAATTTCTTTTCTTCATCAATTATTTATAAATGTGCATTCATTGTAGTGTAATTTACAAACCAGCTCATATGAGTGCGATTACTATGTAATGCAATGGATATCAACCATTGTACGTGCTCATATCACAAGTGGTTGGGAAGCGCTAATAATTTCACTATATCAAATACTTATCTGCAATTTTGTCTTAGTTTATATACTAATTTAAATTATTCTCTTGTGTGTAGAGATTCAGTACCAGTACATCAATCCCCGTCAAGTCCATCAAATATTTAAGGATAGCTTTGGCAAAGTACATTATACAAATGTACAATAGTACTTAGTATATTTGTTTATGGAAGCATATGATATTGTAATGAGTGCTACATTAATATGAATAGTATTTAAGTATTGTAATGAGTCCATCAATTGTAATATGATATTGTTTCTGGCTGGTTCTGGTTTTCTGGTTTAAAATTTACAAGTTAAATGTGCTAGATTTGAATCAAATAAGACCAGAATTAATATATATATATATATATATATATATATATATATATATATATATATATACCTTTATGCCTCGGTTGTAACCAAAATCGAGGCAAAAGATTATTTGAATTTTTTTTAAATGGTCATATGCCTCGGTTGAACAAGACCCAAGCCAGTAAAAGTAACTTTTTGCCGCGGTTAAAACAGACCCAAGGTAGAAAGTATATTCAATTTTCTCTTTTTTTTTTGAATTTCTGATACCCAATAGGCCTCGGTTAGGCGTAAATCGAGGCAGTAAATATTAAATATGCCTCGGGTTTGTAACCGAGGCATAAAGTACTATCTTTTTACCTCGGTAATATATGCCTCGGTTGCGCACCCGAAGCCAAAAGCTAGAAATAACCGCTGTCATTTCCCTTTCCTGCACTAGTAAGCTGCTCTTAATGAGAATGGTTGTTAGGGGGAGTTGTTGGTCTTAATGAGAAGGTTGGTCAGGAGGATCATGTTCGTGATGTTAATAATAAAATGGTTAATGAACTTGAGGATGGGATTGATGTAGTAGGGAATGTTGATGTTCAAGCTCGGGATCATGATGAAGTTGTTAATGAAGATGCTCACGGACAGGCTGGGTTAAATGCTGCTACTATGGATGATGTAAATGTGGCTGCAAATGTGGATGTCCAAAATGGTGATGATAGTGCAGTTGAAAATGGATATGAAGTGTTGGATGAAAGTGAAGAAGAAGTTCATAGAGACATTGATGATTATTTTGGATGCAATGATACACCACGCAGGAACATAAGAGATGTTCTTCAAAGGTGGTCTAATATGAGAAAGAATAGGAGAAAAAGGAAGCTTTCAACTAGTGCAAGTGCTGGTGGTTTTGAAACACCCCAATTTGGTGGAAATCATGACATGGATGCAACATATAGCACAAATGAATTACAAAGTGATATGGAGTGTGAAGGGGAGGAAGTGCAAAAGAACCCAATGTTTAAAGCTGACAACATGGGAAGAGACTTCAAATTCTGCTTGGGAATGGAGTTTTGTTCCCTTAAAAAGTTTAAACAAGCTCTCAAGGAGTACTCAGCACTGAATGGGAGAAAGGTCATTTCTCTTAAAAATGATGACATTAGAGTTAGGGCTATTTGTAAAAAGAAATCTGGTTTTCTGATTCTATGTAGTAAAGTTGGAGGCAGCCACACATTTTGGGTGAAAACATTGGTTGATTCACATAGTTGTGGGAGGGTATTTGCGAATAGGAATGCAAACAAGGATTGGGTTTCAAAAATTGTTGCTGACAAGTACAAAAATGTAGGCTAGATGATTATAAATGAAATTATAGATGACATAAAGAAGACTTACAGTGTTGAGATTAGTAGGTGGAGGGCTGTGAAAGGAAAACAAATTGCCATGAACATTGTAAAAAGGGATGGGAGAAGCAATATAGCTTGTTGTATGACTATGTTGCAGAGTTGGAAATAGTGTCTGTTGGGGACATTGTGCTTCGCGCAAAGAGAAAAGGTGAAAAGTGTTGTCGCCGGCAAGGTTCCCAGCGTCGTTGTCAATGAGGTTCCCGACGTCGTCGCCGGTAGTGTCATCAACAGTCCGTGGTGGCCAAAAAAGGATGAACACATGTCTCTTGCTGTTGGAGTCGTGGTGGTCTACGGTGATGAGGAAAAGAGGCTGCCATAATGAGCTTTAATCATGAGTAGGGTGAGAATAAAAATTGTATCTGTTTACGTTTACTAGTCTTGCACCTCTTATGTTATGTTGTATCTGTTTACGTTTACTCATTGCACCCTTGCTATTTATGCTTTGCACTCCTTATGTCATTGGTCCCCATTTGTTGATTGCACCCCACTTTTCACAATTCACACCCCTCCTTCTAAGTTCACTCTACTTCCAGCTTTTACTCGCTGCATTCTCACCTTTAATAACCACACCACATTTACTTCATGCACCTCACATATTACTCATGCACCCTCCTATTTTCGTTTTTTCAATTTTATCCTTTTTTATTAAATTCTACCTTTATAATTTTCTAAAAAAAAGAAAAAATATTTTAAATTATAAAAAATTACAAAAAAATAGAAAAATCTAAAAAATGAAAAATGTTCTCTTTTGCTTTATTGTGTTTGTCTGGTCGTTCACACCGTGTTGCACTCATTTTCAAAAATACCAAAAATAGTTTTTTTCTCCTTTAGTGTTTGTCTGATCGCCCGCACCGTGTGACACTCATTTTCAAAAATACCAAAAATAGTTTTATTTCCACTTTAGTGTCTGTCCGACCGCCCGCACTGTCTGAGACTCACTTTCAAAAATACCAGAAATAATTTTCTTTCTCTTTTAGTGTTTGTCCGACCGCTCGCGTCGTTTGATACATATTTTCAAGTAATTCAAAAATACCAAAAAATATAAAATAAAAAATATCAACATTTTCAAATAAAAATCTTTATTAAGAACTACGTGATCCTTGATTCTCCATTGCGAGATACGTAGGAGCAAGGTCAGTCATTGTCAGGTTCACCTCCAAAAAATTAAATCATTTTCCAAATAGTTTTCTAAATCTTCCAAATCGTTTTTCTTAAGAATTACGTGATCTTTAATTTTCCACTGTGAGATACATAGGAGCATGGCCAGTCTTTTTCAGGTTCACTTCCAAGAAATCAAATCATTTTTCTCAATTGTTTTCCAAATATCTTTTAAAGAACAATGTAACCCTGATTTCTCATTTTGAATGGGAATACGTAGGACCAAGGTCAATCCTTGTCGGGTCCCAAAAATTAAAAAAATGTTTTTGCTTCTTTTTAGCATTATTGTCTTATTATTTTGGGGGAAAATTAAAATTTCGAAAACCACATCAACTTTGCATTTTTAATTAAAGTTACCACCATCGGGCAAGTGTTGTAGGGTGTTAACACCTTCCCTATGCGTAACCGACTTTCAGATCCAAAAATCTGGTTTTTTTTAAAACTTGTTTTATTCTCATGGTTTTCCATAGTTTTCTAGAATAACTATGGTGATGACTCCAAATCTCTTTTCAAACTCGTTTTCTTTTTTGGTTTGTCATCCCGTCGCGATTTCGGTTGTGACAATTATGTTATATTATTATTATTAAAAAAATGACATTATGTTTGAACTCATTAAGGATTTCTCATCCTAAAGTGGGAGAATGTTAGAATTAATTGACAAATTAATTCTATTATGTGACTCATTTGAAATATTATGATGGGCCCAATTGCGATTTAATAAAATATAAAGACCTATTTGTTATTATGGAAAGTCGTAATAAAATAAAGGGTTAAATATGTTTTTGGTCCCTCAAGTTTCAGTGAATTTTGGAATTAGTCAATTTTCGAAACTTTATACCAATTTAGTCCTTCATCTTTAAAATTCCTGGATTTAGTCCTTTTTACCAAATTTTGTTAAGTTTATTTGACATGTTAAATGCATTTTATGATAATATTTGAGTTAACATTGAAGCAAAAATGTGTCAAACGATATAAATAATTCAAATATTATCATGAAATGTGTTTGAAACATCAGATAAACTTAACAAATTTTGGTTAAAAGGACTAAATTCGCGTATTTTTAAAGATGAAAGACTAAATTGGTCAAAATATTTGAAGAGGGACTAATTTCAAATTTCACTGAAACTTGAGGGACCAAATGATGAATGATTCACCCCAACCAAGGATGGAGGCACATGCTTAAGAAGACTAAGCATGTTTATAAAGGAAGTTAACTAATCCTTCATCCCTTTCATTTGTGTTTGTTATTTTTGATTCCCTAAGTTGACTTAGTTAAATCAACTTTAGTTGACTTGTTGACCTTTGACTAGGTTTGACTTTTTGACTATAGTTGACTTGACTTAAGCCAACATGCTAATCTATGTTTATTTGCTTTGTAGGTTAATTAGGAGTAAGAAACCAATGCTACGTGGCGCATGGTGATTGGGGAGCATAAATGATGTGGAGGAGAGAGTAAAGCAAAGACATAAAGCATAAAGTAAAAGGCATGAAGCAAGTGTACCTATGTACCTTTGGTCTCCTTTGTTTTTAGCACACTTTGGCCACTTTTTGGAGACATATGAGCAGTGGCGGAACTTCAACAAAAATTTTAGGGGAGTGAATACTTTTAAGCCTTATCTTGCATAGCAAGTGGCGGCACCCATCCACTCATCTTCAAGGTTGCCATGGCTTCTAGCCTAGCCTTGTAGTGGCGTGTTTCTCACATTTTTACCATTTCTTTCCTTTCCATTTTATATTTTCTTCTTTCTTTAATTGTTCTTGGTTTTCTATGGTTTATGTGCTTTCCATTTCCTTTTTGTTTTGAGTCAATTCATCATCTTCTTCTCTTGAGCTTTGTGAAAGGAACCTTCACATCTAGATAGTTTGCTATCTTAATGTCCAACGGAGATTTCACTTAGCTTTCTTAATCAACTCACACCATATTCAATAATCTTAAAAAGGAACAAGATAATCCTTCATCACCAAAAACATATTTAACCCTAAAATAAAACAAAGTTCAGCCCAACTTGATGGACGTTGGCTTATAAAAGGATATTAGGGTTCTGTCTCTGATCATAAGGTTCTCTCACAATAAACCATCAAGAAAGAGAGTGTGAAAGGAGTAACAAAGACAAAAAGATAGATTGGAAATAGAGTGGGAAAAGGAGGTTGAAGAATAAAGATTGAATAACGCATTATTATTGGATCTCTCATGAATCAAGATTAGTATCCTATTATGATTTATCTGCGTGAATGTGTAATTATATGCGTGAACATATGAGAATAATAAATCTTAAAATCCTATAATAATTTTCTATAATAAAGTATTATTGTACGGAAACTAAAGAATAATTTACACGGTCTTCTCTCAACAATCAGGAAAAAACTTCACTACCTTTTAGACACTGGAATGAAGTTAATGCAGTACAACCTCTCTCTTATTGTTATAGTCAAGTCAACGGGGCAAGGAAAACGGTCTTGCTCAACCACAAGCACGACCAACATATGTGGACAAGGATATTTCTTTTATACAAATATCACAAAAATAAGAATACGTGAAACCAAGAATTTATGATCATCGGTACAATGCAACATATAGCAAAAAGAAAACATTAAAAATCAGATATCTCAAATCTTTAGTTTTTTATTTAATTTCAGTTTTATACTGAATCTAGAATTAAGAAGTTTTCAAATGTGTAAAACATGTCTTTCATCCATCCCCTCATTTGCAGCCAAAACACATGAGCCACCTCCAGAAACCTAAATCAAACAACAACAAAGTGAAAGTCACATATAAGTGAAGCTGATTCAAATATAGTTAATTAAAAAATTTGATTACAAATAGATGTATGTACCTTACGATTTTAGAATAATCGAGAGAGTAGTAATGGAAACAACAAGAAACAGTAATTGATGTGTACCTTTTTGATGCTCCAAGTGGAGCATCTCCTTTTGATCTCTTGCAGTCTGAACTTTTAAGATGGTGTCGAGAAGCTTACGAAAGGATTCATCAAATGCGTGCAGATCAGCCATGTAATGAGATTTGGAAGTCCAGCGGACATTGGAAGACTCCTTCAAAAGCTTGGTTCCCTCTTCCATCTTGGTTATCAGTGATTCCAGCTCCTCCCTTGAGCGTCCCATCTCCTGGTTGAGACGTTCCATCTCTCTGATCGCAGGTTCTATCGACTTTAGGGTGGATTCCAGGGTCACCAAGTCGAAACTTTTCCTCTTCTTGAACATGGAGGGATTGTTCTTCCTTGCTTCTTCTATGGCTTTTACAAACTCAGCCAACGCAATTCCCACACCTCTCGCTACTATCGAAACCAATTGCATGCCCTCCATGATTCGCACTTTGCACGAATCAACCACAACCAACACAAGCTACATGATTCATTGCTTCTGCTATGGCTGTTATATATGCAGTTTCATCTTAACTTCCCCCACACTTGTTCTATTTCACTCAACCAAACGCGTTTTACAAGAGTGACTATTCTTTTATAATATTCTTGGGTAGATATTCAATGAAGCAGCACAAGCATAAATGTATAAATATATATTATTTAAATTCTGTTAATGATTGAAATAAATAAGTCTATCTAATAGTTGTCGTATGTATGAGATTACTATTAAATTTAATTAACTTTAATTTATTATGTAATTAATCTTGAAAGGCAGCATTTAACTTGTAGTATTTATTTTGTAAAATTTAAAATTTCTAATGATTAAAATATTAATGTTAATATTTGTAGAGGTGAAAATTACTAAAAAAAATTATTTTAATAATGGATTGATTTAAAACAAAATTAACAAAATTAGTTAAAAACTTTATAATCAAATTATTTGTTTCTTGTTATATTAAAACTGAATACTTTTATTATTTATTGTGCTAAACATCT
>Ga0214543_1010713_pt1 | contig 13372 bp, 3 predicted proteins | sample CNSS2metaG_FD_160094 | JGI IMG/M metagenome (GOLD analysis project Ga0214543, IMG submission 160094) | Root nodule microbial communities from cowpea collected in UCLA plant growth center, Los Angeles, California, USA - CNSS2 | ecosystem: Host-associated > Plants > Roots > Nodule | place: USA...
GTCTGATTTTAACTTTTCAATGTAATACTACATTTGGTAGTAATTGTCATGTTATTAAGAAGAAGAAAAAGTGTGAAAGTGTGATTTCAGTTTTGAATGTAATATTAATTTGATCTGATGAATTAACGCAGATGACACTCAATGTTTGCTTTTATCCGAATAGAATACAAAGTTTTCCTCTTAAATTTTTTTTATATAATTTGACATATATATTATAATATTTTAAACTTATTAAACTATTTTGATATTATTTTATTAGGAATATTTCATTAAAATATAGGTACATCAATCAAACATACTTGTACACCATACATTTTTATTCGACCAACAACCTCATTCAAGCATCACAACCATACAACAGACCAAAAATCGGCAAAATAACTTTAAAAACATAAATCTTAGCTTCCCTTACCTGAAAAGAGCTAGTCAAAACGATCACGACCCTTAAGCGAATAAGCAAAACAGCTCCAAGAGCTGAAAATCTAAATACAGAGGAAGCATGAGATTATTACGAGGAATCCTAACGGAAAGCACGAAGATTAAACTAAAAGAGAAGAGTATGCATCGAAAGTAACTTACGTGAGTGAAAAAAAAATGGGTTAAACTCAGTTGAACTTGGATGAACCCCAAACCCTAGCAAAGAACGTTATTGTTGTAAGAGAAAGGAGGCTATTTTTCTGAAAGTTAGAAGAATGAAAGTATTTCAACTGGTTTAGGAGCTTTGGTTCCTTATGGGTCAGTCCTATGCCCAACTTATTTGGGATATTCCTTTAAAATAAAGGTAGTAAAGGAAGTGGGCCTTACAGTGAGAGTAAATACTGCATGTTAAATAAAAGTTATGAACAAGAGGTTTCTGCGCGTAGAATTAAGCTTTTACGGTATTTATTATTTAAATAGTAATAGATACATGACTAAAAATACAACAAAAAAATATTTAAATAGTAATAAATTTCAAAGACAAAAAATAATTAATTACTATAATTTATTTATATATCAATTTTATAAATTAAAAATTATTGATATCTAAAAAATAAAAATTAATGTTTAAATTGATCTCTAATTAATTTAGCCATCGATTTCAAAAGTGCCTTAATATATTTATTTATTTTGTTAATCTGATTGTATATAGATTGGAACAACTCAATTATTATTAATATCTTTGCTTTTCTGATAAAAAAAAAGTTCACTTTTTATATATATATATATATATATATATATATATATATATATATATATATATATATATATTATAATTACAAGTTTTTATGGTTAAACTTTTTTACAAATTATATTTTTAACAGTTTAAAAAATCATCAAAGTACCATAGGTATTGTTGTCAGAAAAAAAAAAAACATAATAGCGTTTATAAATATTATACTTTTTTTAGTTTTGATGGTGTAATATTGTATCGGTTATAAGCATGTGTGTAATATGCAGTATGATTAAGATGATGCGATTCAAACTTGTCACATGTAAAATTTGAAATAAAGTGTGAAACGGGTCGTAGGTTCAATTTCTTTATTAACATATAGGAAATATAAAACTATTTTAAAATCTTTACTAATGAGGGTGAGAGAGTTGATAGATGCAACTCCTCCCACCACAAAATAAACTATCATTTATTGATAAAAAAAAATCATAATATTCATACAATAATTCTTCTTTCGTATTTGGTGTGTTTCTATATATATTATGTGAAAATTAACTGTATGTTTTCTTTTATGATAATAGTTATTGTGAGAGTAAATACTGCATGTTAAATAAAAGTTATGAACAAGAGGTTTCTGCATATGCGCGTAGAATTGAAAAAAAGAAAAAAGCGATATTTTGGAGATATGATAGGTAAGCTTTTACTTTATTTATTATATAATACATTTAATTATTAATTAAATCAATGCATATATTAATATTTTACACAAATAAATGAATATATAAGTTATGGTTATTTATGTTATATTTATTATTTTGATGTTAAATATTTAATGATAGTACATAATATATTACATTAATTACATTAATTACATTAATGAGATTATTTAATAATTAAATATATATTAATTACTTTCTTATTTTATATCCTTTTGAAACGAAAATTATTAAAAAAACATTAATATTACTCCTGGTTCAATGAACAACTCATATCCTCTCTCTTTTTTTCATTTATATATAGTGGAGATGCATAGAGTTTCTCATCAAGTTATCGTGTCTTAATCAATGACAAAAAAAATATCTTTAGTTGTCTCTAAATATTTAGAGCTTCGAGAAATGGACAGCATAGATGAAGACGAAGAAGACGCAGACATAAATTTCTCAAAAAAAGTGATGATATTATCTCAAAATCAAATCAAGGAAGTATACCAAAGGTATTCTATATATAACCATTTGATTCATTAGATCCACAACTTTTTTTTTTTTTCAAATTGCTGTACTTTATTTAGTTATTCAAATTAATAAACCATTTCGTGTGCATCCTTTTTAAAGACAAGAGACTAATAATTTGTCCAAAATTCACAAATTTCAATTTCTACTGCAAATTTTAAGACCACTAGAAAAAAAAAATAGACTATTTAAGTTTGTTGATTTAAATCTGCTTACAAGGGAAGAGACAAGAATGGGCAATGATATTTTTTGTAAATAAAAGACAATTTTAAATCTGGTAGCCTGAAAATAGATTTAAATATATGTTTTAAGTCTGTTTGGAGAGAAATAAAGTTAAATTTTGCATCTGTTGATTTCTCCAAGTTCATGTGAGCCAATTCTCTAACATACTTGAATTTATGTTTTAATTTGTGCTAGGTCTCACATTGGCGGTGCTACACAATTGTAAGCCTTTCTCTCCCTCTCCATCTCCTCTCCAATGATTTGCAACGGTCCTTCTGTGTCTTATTACATTATCTTATGCAGGTACCAAAATCTCTTCATTTCTGTTTCAGCAAAACCTATTGTGAGCACCCAAGAAAAAAGGCCAAAAATCTCGGAGGGATTGAATTTGCAGCACCAGCTGAACTTGATTCTGACAGTGAAAGCAGCAAGAGTCTGGTTTTGGTTTTGTTTGGTTGCTGCAGAAGAGAAGTGGAGATTACGTTTGATGCCATATTTAACATTCATAATCATATTCATTTTTTTTTTTTTTGGCTGTGTGCTTGAATGAGCATGTGACACCATGCTTGAAATGGCATACTTTCATTGCTAAAGAGGTTGTTTCGGTGTATTCAGTTTTACAGGTTGAAAATCCTACTCAGTTCCTCCTCTTGTATCATTCTATATATGTGTCATATCATATCATTCTCATTTCATTAAAGGCATCCCGTGAGAAGAAGCTTGGTCTTGCTAGTGAAACTGAGGTAAATTTGTTGTCTCTTTTTGGATGAAACGATGTTAGGTAATTTTGAGAAGCTAATTAGTTTTTGTGGTTTAGACTTTCAGGTGGAGATAAGATTACAAGAGAGGCCAGTTTTATCTTCATGGAAACTGAACAGCTTAGTACAAATGTGGCTGCAAATAGTGCCAAAGAATGAGACTCTTGTTGTTTAGGTTTTGTTTAAATAATGTATGGAGAATGAACTTTTTTATCTTTTGGATGAAATGCAAATTCAAAGAAAAGTGCAGAGGACTTTATGATGGAAAGGATTAAAGGATAATAAGACAAACATTGATGATTTGTAATTGTAATTCTGATCTTAACTTTTCGATGTAATAATATATTTTATAATAAATATTATATATATATATATATATATATATATATATATATGTAAGAAGAAGAAAATGTAAGAGTGATTTCGGCCTTTTTTCTATTAACAAAAAGGAATAAAATAAACAAAACAAGACACTTGGAATTTCAGTATCAAACGTGATATTGTCTTTTATTTTTACTGCAAAACAATAAAATATCATTATAATTATAAAATTCTATTTCTCAATATTTCATTCTGTATTTTAAGTTAAAGAGATGTGCTTTGTATACAAATAGCATCGTTTGATACATGATAAGTATCAATTTCAAATGAAAAATTTACTTATTTTTGACACTTATCATATAAAAAGATAAAAGTTAGGAAATAGTTGATTTATTCATGATAATAAACACACAAAAGAGGTAAAAATGGACATTATCACTAGACATAGAATTTTTATTATTTTAATTTAAGCTTGTCTAGAACGAAATTGAGACATGTTACAAACGATGTGAGTGTGAAAGACAGAAATAGGAATATATTGTTGGATGCCTTTACTTTGAATGGAATCTTGAAACCTAATCCCGTTGAAGTTTTTATCTTATATTTTTTCAATCAAGCTATTTGTTTCCATTGTGTCAATTTCTAATTATATTTTACATCTTAATTTTACAATTATTTTTCCTTTAAACCACCAATGTTTTGGTATTCTTACCCTTTATCAATAACAAATTAATTAATTTAAACCACATTAGTCCATTTGGGATACAATATCTGGAGTTGTCCACTATTACTTGTACGAGTTGGTGAAATTGACAACCACGTAATAGATATTGTGCAAAATGTTGGGAATCCAAGTGTGAGTCTAAATCTCGTATTGAGTAAAAATGGAAAAGTTGAGCACCATATAAGGATCAAGGTCCATAAACCCATGATCGCCTTAAGGTTTTGGTTTGAGAGTGGTATCAATGTCTTATGTGATTGGACTCAGGTCTCATTGGTATTGTATCTCTCTAGTGAAACCTCCTTTGTAAACCTAACACAAAATATATAATACACTAATACTTGTATTTGGATTTTGGATGATTCTAGGTTTGATAAAATATTTTGTGTTGTTTCTGTCTTAATCTATGCAGGTTTAAAATGTAGGAAGAAACAAAAACAAAAAAAATTATTTAAAAAAAACATCTACATTAGACTTCGGTTATACCAAAACCAAAACATAAAGAGAGTATTTTTGGTAAAAATCAAAGCCTAATATCTTTTTAAATTTAAAATTATTTAATTTTAAGGGCATTTAGTCTTGGTTCTGGTCATAACTGAGCCAAATACCCTTTTTAATTAAACAATTTTTTAAATAAAAAACCACCATTATTTACTTTGCTATGGTGTGTTTTGGTTGTTGAACCGAAGCAAAATTACTATAGGAATCGGGCCCAAAACGCTTGCCTACACCGGTGGAGATCTCACACAAGATAACATACAGACATCACTCTTTGCCAACCACGACACCTAATTAAAATTTATCATGGACTTGAAATTTAATTAAACCTAAATTATGGTTATTTATGCTATATTTATTAATTGTGTTCGATATATTTAATGAAATATGAAATATAACATAAATATTAACTTATTGCATTAATGAAATTATTTATTAATTAAATGAATACATTAATTACTTATTTTCTTTACAAGAAAATTTTTAAATAATGATCATTTTTAATCACCAAAAATATGTTTAGAGACCGAGATCACTTTCCTAATTAGAGACTAATTTAAAGACTAATTTCTTTGGTAGTCAACACTTTGGCTACTAATCACTACAGTAAAATGTTTTATTAAAAACTAATTTTACTGACAAAAAGTTGTTAGTCACTATAATGACCAACTTAGATACAAATTTATAAAATAAAAAATTATTGGTTAATAAAATAATCACTATTATGAATAAAAAATTATAGTTAGTCTCTAAATTGGTTTCTTAAATTTAGCTACCAAAGAAAATCGGTCACAAAATATTAGCTATCAAGGTTTTTTCTTTTTTATCAAAGGATTTGGTTTCTAAATTGGTCTCTAATTAATTAGTTACCAATTTAACGACCAATTATAATTTTTTTTCATAATAGTAATTATTTTAGTAACCAATAATTTTTTATTTTATAAATTAGTAATGACTAACAACTTTATTACTAAAATTGTTTGTTAATGAAACATTCTTTTGTGATGAATGTTAGTGACCGATTTAGATACCAATTCATAATAAAAACTACTTTTGTTATTATTTTATAAACCAGTTACAATTTTTTATTTATAAAAGAAACTATTTTAGTTACAAAAATTTTTAGCTTATAAATTGGTCTTTATAGTAACTAATTATTTTTAGTCATTAAAATTGATCATTGTTTAAGAATTATTTTATAGTGTTTAAATCCTCTTCAAACGGAAAGTAATGTAAAAATTAATATTAAACCTCATTCAATGAACTACCCATCTCCTCTCTTTTTTTCATGTATAAAAAGCCAAGATTCATAGAGTTTGTCATCAAAGTTATCGAATTCGAATCAATAACAAAAGAATAGTTTTAGTTGTCTCTGAATATTTAGAGTTTAGAGAAATGGTCAGTAGCGTGCAAAATGAAGAAGATGAGGATGATGGAGACATAAACTTTACAAAGAGTGATCAGATTTTCTCATAATCAAATCAAGGAAGTATACCAAAGGTAGTATACATAACTATTTGATTAATTAGATCCAAACAACTATTTTGCATTGCTGTGTTTTATTTAGTTATGTTCATATTAAAAAAACTGTTTGCATTTTTTTTATACATATATCGAGTACTTTTCACAATTTTTTTTTCTAAAATACTTGTGAATAGGGATTATCTTCATAAAACATGTCAAAGTGAAAAGTGAACATATATGATTTAATCTTTGGCTTCAAACTCAGCCTTTTTTTTCTTCTGAATTTCGGTCGTCTGTTCTGCACATCAAAAAGAGATGGAGTAGTTCTTTTCATTTTCAATTTTCACCTTTTTTTTATGTCATTTCTTTTGTTACCTATACATTCAATTTTTGTTTTTCAATTCTTTTTATTTGTTGATTTTTGGTTAAGATTATCTTCATAAAACATGTGAAACTTAATCTTTGAATTGAAACTAATTATATTTGGGTAACACAAACATTTATTATGAATTTCAGCATTGTGGTTTGGGGCATCACAATAATGAGTTGGTGGAGGTATTTATATGAGACTTGACCTAATTGTCTCATGTATAAAAGTTTTCCGCATTGTTTATGCCATTTCACCAATATCTGGAGCTCCATTCAAAGATGAAGAACATGAAAGCAGAGAATATTTCAGAGATACTTTTCCAGACATTTGCTTAATTATCAATTCTTCGTCTGTGGGAGATGAAATCCCAATTCAAACCAAAAACAAAACTGCAGAGAGAGATGTGTATGATGGAAAGGATTAAAGGAGAATAAGAGAAACATTTATCGATGATTTGTAACTATATGTATGATTTTAACTTTTCAATGTAATACTACATTTGGTAGTAATTGTCATGTTATTAAGAAGAAGAAAAAGTGTGAAAGTGTGATTTCAGTTTTGAATGTAATATTAATTTGATCTGATGAATTAACGTAGATGACACTCAATGTTTGCTTTTAACCGAATAGAATACAAAGTTTCCGTCTTACAATTTTTTATATAAATATTTTTATATTTATTTCGTTAATAATGTGTTCTGATAGAAGCTTTTCTGGATATAGTTTATTTGAAGTTTGATCGTTTATCACTTTTGTAACTTTTCCTCATGTTGACACATAAACAACAATTTCATCCTCAAAGCTCATCTTTTTAATTTAAAAAAGATGTGATCCTCTCTAAGTAGTATTATCTTACAAGATGTCTTGAATAAAGCATTTGTTGGTTTATGTTATTTTTTAACAAAAGTTAAAAGCAATTAAGAAAAATATAGAAATAGCTTGGAGGATCTCCCCCTCAATGTTCAAGAAGCTCACTAAATATAATACACATTTAAGATTTGACAAAAAAAGAAGAAGCTAAAATTGATCTTGAAAATTGCTTACGGATTCAAGACTAATTTTGGAAAGATGAAGTCAATAATAACTAGATTCTGATAAATAATATATATATATATATATATATATATATATATATATATATATAAATAATTTAAATGAAAATAGATAATTTTCTAAACATATAAATTATGTTTAACGTTGATTCTATGCAAAACTTAATTACAAATATAAAAATATTTATTATTTCCTTTTTTTACTTTTAAATATATTTTAATAAACACAAAAACAAATATCAATTAATGTTCACACCCGAGTTTCAAACTTAGTACATTACAAAAAAAAAACTATTAAAAAATGACCAATTTTATGATTAAAAATATATGTCTAGAGACCAATTTAAAAATCAATTTAAAAACAAATTTTCTAATTCAAGACTAATTTAGGGACTAATTCTTTTGATAGTCAAAATTTGTAACTAATGTTAGTGACTAATTTAGATATCATTTTATAATAGAAATTATTTTAATTACCAATTTACAGACAAATTATAATATTTTGAAATTATTTTAGTTACGAATAATTTTTAGTTCATAAATTAGTATCTAAATTTGTCATTATAGTAATTAATTATTTTTTGTTATTAAAATTAATCATTAATCAAAGATTTTTTTAATATTTTGTATCATTAAATTTTAAGATAAAAGATATAGATAAATAATTTGTCTAAATGCATAAAGAGAGAGAATAAGAGGGTTGTAGATAGAAAAGAGAAAAGAGGGACAGGCATAACCGCTATTAATTATATAATAAACTAAATAAATGCATATATTAATATTTTACCCAAATAAACAAATAAATAAATTAAGGTTGTTTATGTTATATTAATTTATATTTTAATTTCGTGTAACATATTTAATGATATTACCTAAATAATATAACGTATACTTTCATTCATTACATTAATGACATTATTTATTAATCAAACGCCTTCATTTACTTATTTTAAATCTTTTTGAAACGGAAATTACTAATAAAAATTAATATTAATCTCTTTCCTTAAACTACTCACCTCCATTTTTTTCATCTATATAAAGGGGGAGATTCACAGAGTTTTCTCATTGAAATTGTCGAAGTTTAAGCATTCACAAAAGTAATATTTTTGCAGTCTCTGAATATATAGTATTTAGGGAAATGGGGAGCAGCATGCAGAATGATGAAGAGGAGGAAGACACAGACATAAAGTTTAGAAAGAGTGATGAGATTATCTCAAAATCAAATCAAGGAAGTATACCAAAGGTATGCATATATAAGCATTTGATTAATTAAATCCACCATTTTTTCATTCTTTTTTTTTTATTTAGTTATTCAAATTAAAAACTTTTTTTTTTTATAAATGACAGGATCATGATTTGGGACATTTTGAGAAAGGGGAATAATTTTGCTGTCAAAGTTGTCAGCGTTGCATTTTCCCTTTTCTCTAACTTATCTCCCAAATATCTGGAGCTCCAACTTCAGATGGAAATTTATAGAGAGTGCGAAAAAGAGGGATTACAAAATCATTAAGCACTGTTGAATGGTTGGAGGCTCACAACACAGATTTTTGTTTAAAGAAGATTACAGAATCAACTTTTCTGTATGTTTTACATGAACTGGAGCACTGTTTTATGTGAAATGCGAATTCAAAGAAAATTGCAGAGACCTGTATGATGGAGAGGACTAAAGGAGAATAAGAAAAACATTTATTCATCATTTGTAAATATACATGCATTTTAACTTTTCAAGATTGTGTTGACTTCCATGACTAACCCTAAAACAGTGCGAAGGAAGCTAAAATTGACCTTTAAAATTGATTATGGATTCAAGTGCAATTTTGGAAAGAGAAATCCAAAAATAATTAGGTTTACTCAATGAGATAGTATTTTTTCTTTATCAGTAATAATATATATGGACTAAATATATCTTTACATTCGTCGATTTCAAAAAGTTCGTACAAAATTGATTTTCATGAAATATATCTTTCATAGTCTAGGACGTTAACTTTTAATATATATTAAAATTTATAAATTAGTTCGTATAAATCTGTAGATGTGAATGAAATAGAGAAACAATTTGAAAGTGACAATTTTAGCCATCATGGGAGGCTTTCAACACACTAGTCTCAAACTTATCGAAATACATATGAAAATAAAAACGTATTCTGAAGACTAGAGATATTCAATTTCATTATTATACATTTGAAGTTGATCATCCTTTTTCGAAATCAAATTCACCCTTGTTCGGACCTTCGCTCTTTGACAAACGCGAACACCCTTCAACCTCGACCACTACCTCTTCCTCGACAACCGACAACAAATACGAATAGAATGACGCCTTCAAGCCACGATAACAAATGCGAACGTGACAACAGTGCACGTCAGCTCCGCCAAAAGGGAGGGGTTTAAGAGAAGGAAAACATTTTTTTTTATGAAACTGTAAAGGGGACGGGTTTGTGTTTGGGAATGATGTGGGGAATATGAAATTTTAAGCTATTACAGACAGATATGATCAATCGGTAAATTAGCGGACAAAAAACATTAAAATTTCATACTCTTAAATTAATTCTAGATAATTAATGACAGATATATCAATCGGTAAAATAAATAGGAATATCTAACCAACCCTTAAGTAATTTGCAAATTTCTCGTAGTGATATTTAGGAGTAATTAACTCTTTTATTCACAAAGATTGGATGTAACGTATTCTTAATAATTCTTTTCTATCTCTTGTGTTTTATTCTTATTTTAACTACATAGTCTAGAAATTTTGTACAAGCAGGAGTACTTATTGATATAAAAATGGTTAGTAGTGGTTCATTTATATACCGATTTATAAACTAAAGATATTGATTTCTATAAAGTATCTATTATGAATAAAAAAGTATAATTGATTTGTTAATTGGTTTCTGAATTTATTTGTCTAAATTGATATCTAATTAATTAGTGACAAATTTAAATATCGATTCTAAATGGTGTCTTATTATATTGTTTTTTTTCATGTATTTAATCTTATTGTATATGGGTTAGGACAACCCAATTACCATTAATATATTTGTTTTTTCTGATAAAAGAAAACAAGTTCACTTCTTATTTTATATATATATATTAAATATGGTCTATATTATCTCTTATGTATACAACCTATAAGTTTTTGGACCGGAAGACAAACAAAGTAATTGTGTCTGATAAGATCTAATGGTTAAGAAAATATTACACTTTCTGAGTTTTGATGGTGTAATGTTGTATCAGTTATGAACACGTGTGTAAATATAGAGTATGATTAAGATTAAGGTAATTAAAATTGATATTTAAATCATAAAGTCATAAGATCCTATAATTTTATATAGCATTACCAGCTAGATTCCACATATAATCATAATTAATACAATCGATAAAATCATCATAAAATCGTATAAATCTACCTTCGTTTTTAAATTTTATGTCCCATCGCCTCTTCACCTTGAATAAATGAATTCAGTTTAAATTAAACCTAAACCTAACTAAACTTTAATGTAATTAAAAAAATTCATTATTACGTGTGTTGTCACAACATTTCATCCAATTAAAAATTAATACAATTATTGTTAAAAATTATTTTCCAATTAAAAATTAATACAAAGTTACAACACCACCCGGATAAAAATTAATATAATTTTTTATTCCGTTGCAAATTTTGAATACTCACAAAACCCTTATTTTGCCTCTATAATCTTATTTCTTCTCTTCCTATTCATGTACTTTACTATTTAAATTCTAAAGGTTAAAATTAGATTAGTTTCTACTCTCACTACAAACTAATAATTGTTTTATTGATAAAGTATTCATTACTTTGCACTCACCGACCGAGTAGAAAAAATCTCCAACATAAGGTCAAACCCAAGGTTGTGGTGAAGAAGATGTTCTTGCTATCCCACTTCTAGAGGAAGAGAATGTTCGTATTAATGTCTTTTGTGAAGGAGATAGAGTTAATGAAGATCCTTTTGGTTTTTGTTTTAATTTGAATGATTTATATTAGATGAATATTAAGTTTAATGAAGTATTGAGAAAATGTGATGAATTTTATAAATTTAACTTTGATTAAGTATTGATGAGGAATTAGTTATTTTTATAAATGTGTATTTTGTGATATATATTATGTTTGTGTAAGTAAAATCTACGATTCGTGTTACAATCCCACAATTAACACGTATATGAATCCTTCATGATCTTAACTATAATCTTGATTTCAACCACCTTGATTAAGATGATGCGATGCAAACTCTTGGACGATTTACAAGTGATGTATATGTATCGTATGTAATTTCGGCGGGATATAATGATGAATACATGAAATAATATCATGACACCAAGGGTCATAACTCTTCTTTATAAAAGTGTAAGATTGGTCTAGTGATAAAAAAATGAGATGAAGTATAGATATTCAAAATATAGATATGTTTCAAAGAGGTAATATGAAACTCCTAACATGCACCTATAGATATCTTAACAAACGAACGATCTATCTTATTCAATAATTGGATTTTTCTTATCATCCTTCGAAATAGGTGAAGAATTCAAAATATCTAAAATTTAGAATCTATTTTGTTTTCATGTTCACTATATCTTCCTTCTTATCATTGTTAATAATTGAATCTATTCTTTTATTTTTTATCTTTATACCTTTTTTTAGTTTAAATTTTTATATCAAAATCTAATAAGAAATTGAGGGACTTAATTATTAAAAGAAAAATTTATGAAATCATCATGTCACACGTAAGAAAGTAATGAAAAAACATATAGGACATAATTTCTTCTATATATATTTATAAAAAAAAAATCTACAAATAACTCATGAAATGAAAAATACCATTTATTAAACTAATATTTCACTATTAAGTAAGACAAATAGAGAGTTATCTCTTTTATCTTCTATAACGGAATAAACATATGAGAAACAAGAATAGAAAGAATGAGTTAGTGTCTAAGTTAATATTTTTCTTCATAAAAAAAAAAGAAAACATATGAGAGTGAAAATATGTGAGAAACTCAAAGATAATGAAAAAGAATATAAAAATATCTTAATATATTTGTTTTTTTTATTAGATTCAATTTTATGTTTTATTATTTATTAACATTAAATGTAATCTATCTATAACTATATATGAAGATAATTTTCTCTTTTGTGTCCACAATTACTTATTTCTAATTTACCATTTACAATATAATTAATTATTTATCTTTAAAGACTAACGATTATTTTTACATGTTTTCAATAAAACTATTCTAACAACTATTTCTTCTTCTTTTGTATTCATTATACCAGTTATTTTCTCTTATTTTCTCCATTTATTTCACTCTGTTTTTAATAAATATAAATTTACTTTGTATATTGACCTAGTGATATTACAATATCATCACCTATTAATATAATATTCTATATATTTAGAAAATACTTACACACAAGCATGAAATTTAATAAAAGAAATTAATATAATATTATATATATATATATATATATATATTTATGCTAGTATTTTATAAAAGAAATACAATTTTACCTAATTTAATTTATATTAATATAATATATTACATATATAATTTAAAAAAAAAAAAAAAATAGAAGGGGA
>Ga0214543_1010714_pt1 | contig 13368 bp, 7 predicted proteins | sample CNSS2metaG_FD_160094 | JGI IMG/M metagenome (GOLD analysis project Ga0214543, IMG submission 160094) | Root nodule microbial communities from cowpea collected in UCLA plant growth center, Los Angeles, California, USA - CNSS2 | ecosystem: Host-associated > Plants > Roots > Nodule | place: USA...
AAATATTTATAAAAAAGATATATATATATATATATATATATATATATATATATATATATATATATAATAAAAATTATGATAAGATAGAAAATTTATTTTAGAAATTTGTCTAAATGTAAAAGTAGTTTTTGAGAGATAATAAGAATTGTTTCCGTAAAACAAAAGATTTTCAAATAAAAACAAACACACAGAGAACTTAAACTGATTTGTAATAAATATTAAAAAATTAAAAAAAGTGTTAAAATTCCATGGACTATGTAGTTTTCATTATTATTATTTTTTTGTTAGTTTAGTATTTTTAAACAATAAATGTTACGTTTATTCTTTGTTAGCATAAGAATTCAAATCCATGATATATTTTTTCTTCTTTCTATTTCTACTACTAAGACCACCTTGATCTCCGAAATTCTTAGTAACTTAAATACTTGATTGTATTTATTCAAACTTTTTTTTTTTCTGTGAATTTTACTTCCAATTTTTCTTTTCTTTTTGTTTTTTAAAATGTTACAAATTTTATTCTATTATGATATCTTCATTAAATATAAAATTAGCATTTTCTTAACTATTAAGCTGTCATTAAACATGCATTTAAACTAACTTTTAAAATAATGACCATATTTAACTGCCTCACTAAAGTAATGAATTATCTTTCTTTTTTTCTTTCTCTCTTTCTACTATAACTTTTACTTTGCTTCTTATAGGATTATGCTATTTATACTAATTCTCTTTGTATAAAACCAATAGAAATTGGTTATCATTTTTTATGTTTGCATTTCTGCAATTCAGAAAAACAATATTAGAGAAATTGGAAAATTAATAAAAATTATTAATAGTATTGGGTAGAAGTCATCTCTATCTTAAAAGTAAATTACTTTAGTGTTTCATATAAAAATTAATTTTAAGTGAAAAAAATTCAATTAAACATTAAAAGGTTAATTGGAGTTGGAGATGAATTTTAATATTATCTGATGTCAAACATTGTATTGACACACAATATTAAAAACATGTTACAAAATAGAAAGGATAACACTATAATGAATATAATCAAAACATGAAACTTAAGCTCTAACAACCAAAATATATCATGAATTAAGATTATATTTTATTCTATTTTTCAATTTTAATTCACAATTTTTCTATTCTAATTTTTATTCTTAGCTTTTAAAAATTCACAATTTTAGTCCAATCATTAGTTTTGCATATATTTTTCTTTGGAGAATTGAACCTCATATATACATTACAGACGTCTTAATAAATGATTTAATTAATCAACTATAAAAATCATAAGTAAAATTGACTATTCAATCAAAATTGCCAATTTCCTAAAACATAGAAACTAAAATCACCGGGAACTAAAAAGGAAACAATATTGTAATTCAGTCAAACAAATAAGTTGAAGAAGAAACTCAAATCAACAGAACATAGAAGGAAATATTAAGGTAAATTCTATAAATTGAATTAAAAAAATCCAATAATGAATCCAAAAACGAAAAATGGATAAAAATTGCAAACATTAAACGTATAAATTAATTGTATTAAGGTAATAGATTAAAAAAATAAACAGAATAATTCTTTTTAAGTGTAATTTTAGAAAAAAATATTTTTATTTATGTTGGTTTTCAAAATTCAAGATAATTAATTATTATTTTCTTTCAATTTTATCATTAGTTCTAGTCAAATTTGCAATTAATTATGCACTTACAATTACTCTGCCCGTATGGTAAAATATAACAAAAAAATCCATAATGAGAATTTTTAGAATTATATTATAGAAGCAAAATGAATTGCTTGGTATCAAAATCTTAGAATACGTGTAAAAGAAGATGATGTAGTATTTTTTTTTAAATGACCAATATTTAAGATTTCAAATTAAAATTACGAAACATATTAAATGGCATTAACTAACAATAAAAGTCATATTAATTATTCTCCAAGAAAGAAAAATCATGTGACTTGACCAAAGTTTTCTTCTTAAAACACACATTAGTTATCATAAAAGAATTTTAATGCAAATTTGTTCAAGGAATGTTGTATCAACTACTCTTGAATAAAGTTGTTAAAAAGAACATAATGAATTTTTAACATTTACGGAAGACCATTTATTCTAGGAGAGACAGAGGATGGAATAAGATTGTGGATGTTGTAAAACGACATAACAGAACAACGTTTTGGTGTGAAATTAAATTTCTGATGTCAGAAGGAGGATACAAAAACGAGGTACTAATTTAAAGCTCTAACAATACCTATTAAATATACATTGGTCCCCTCTTATACTTCACACTATACTCAAAAACAAAATAACATGTCAATAGTTTATCTTATTTATTATTTTAAAATTTTAGAGAAATAAATGTGTAATTAAATTTTTATATAGAACAAAATTTCATGTTTAGAAAAGTATAAATACTAGAAGGAATTTAAAGTGAAAATAATAATTATCATCTAATTACAATTATATGTGTTGATATTTTAATGAAATATTGAAATAGCACAAGATTTTGTTATTACGAAAGGAATACTTTTTATATACCATTCTCCCTTAGACACTGCCAACTATAATACACTTTGAAATAACCTCTTCTTCTCTTTGTCTACTTCTGTACTTTTGTGTTGCCAACTCCAGTCCATTCTTCATTGTCTTCTGCTTTAATTTCAACCATGGAATGTTTCTTTTGTAGCCTATGGTACTCTCTTCCTCTCTCTCCCCCCACCTGTTTGTTATGTGAACTGTGAAATGACTATCCACATTTTAAGTCTTAGCTCTATCTCTATTGTCATTTGGCCTTTTTTTTTGTGAGTGATGTTAAATTTTTCTTTGTAATTGACATTGAATGTAGTTTTTTGTCATATTTTTGTTTCTTTCATTTGTGATCCTATGTATATATATATATATTACATATTATTGTATGTTTCATGGGGCTAAGAAGGTTTGACAAGTTGATGCTAATTTCTCCCATGGGTTGTGCTGGTTTCCTTTTTTTTTTCATCATGTCATTGAGGTGTATACGTTATAACAGACCTTGAATTTTCACTGTACTTTTCTGGATTTGTAGACTTGTGTTTGATTTGTTTTGAGGGCTAAACCTCAATCCAATCAGAGTTCTAAAGGACAAAATATTGGTAGGGAATTTGATGGTGTCAAATCAATCTGAGTTTGAATATTTGTAGCTGAAAAGCTTTTCCAAAAGTTTAGGATTTCTAAACTTTTTCCCTTTGTCCTTTTATACATCGAGTACTACCCTAGGATTCTATTCAGTTTGTCCTAAACCAAATCTTTTACCAATAAAAGAAAAAGGATGCAGGAACATGCTTTTACAACTTTAGATATAAGCATAAACTCGTACTCTTAATGATTGGGATATGCTGAGAGGATATGAGATGCTTAAGTCATAATATGGTCCCCCAATTTGATTAGTTCTCAGTATTCTTAAAGCTTATTTGAATTGCATTCTAGTTCGAATTGGTTCTAATCAACACTATTTGCTTCAAAAGTTGGTAATATATGTGTGGAAAAAAGGGTCTTACAGTCTTTGTAAGATAGAAATGGTTTCCCTTCTGCTGAAATCAAAATAAATATCTAAATTCTTTTATGAATAGTGAAATGTCACTTTTGTTTTGTCTTCTTGATTTGAATAGGTTATCTTTTGAGTCACTTAAAGACTGTTAAGATTTGTTGATTCATTCACACTAACCTAGTTATTCCTGTTTTCTGATTCTCAAGGTCCTATAAAGTATCGAGTGATCTGGCTAGTCTCGTTGATTGAATATACCTGTTGTAAAACAGTTTTTCATTGGTTTCAACTCTACATGGACAATGAAACTAGGTAACAAACTTTTAGTTTAATTCTGATTTCTGCTTTTGGTACTTTTATTGTCTCTAGCAGCTATACTTCACACATTCTCTTTGTGAGATAATAGGGTTAACTTATGCATACTATTGAATTTGTTTGGTCTTGATTCATAACTTCTCGTTTCAAGTATGGTTTGGTTATTGCCATTCATATATTGTTGAATATGATTCTTCCAAGTCCATCACATAACCATTCTTGACACGAATTTACTAAATTCCTTTATGTTGTTTATTGTGTTTGTTTTATGATCAAGTGATTTTTATTGTGAAAATTGAACCTGGCAAATTTTTATCTGCTATGTGAAAATGTATGCACATAACTAGAACTGGCTTCTTTACATTCAAATATTGGCCTTGGCCTTGAATCTCAATCATTTGACTCCAATGACAGTGATGTAATATTCTACTGGATGCAAATTACAACACCACAAAATAAAGGAATGTGAAACTAGAGCCTGCACTGAAACAGAGACGTATAACAGATTCAAATCTATCACCCTGTGACATGGGATCAGTAGATTTCTCGACAACAAGTAAACTTGATTTAGAAAATGATTATGAAGCACAGGTCAGGGACTCTGTTTATTCAGCATCCCATTCTTCGCAGGAAATAGAGTCATTTGGGATGCTTCACCATGATATGGAATTGAAAAACTCCCTCAATTCACCAATCCATGACTCACTCGCTGAAACAGGTTCATTAGAGAGTTCTGCAAATCTCTATATGGACAAAAGTGTTACAGAATGTGAACCAGAACTTGTAATATGTCACAAAGAGACTAGTTTCAACATTATTAAGGATATCTGCGTGGATGAAGGAGTCCATACCAACGATAAGAGTTTTTTTTGGAGAAAAGTAGACCAAAACATCCACAAAACTTATTCTTCTTATGAAAGTAAAGAAACAGTGAAAGACAATGCTGGGATCAATTTATTAAATCCATCAGTAACAGATGAATCTGATCAATCCAAGGATTTTATGCAGCTCGATGAAGATGCAACTAGAAAACTCTCTGATAACGTGTATAAGGAGATTGTTGTGCCTGAAGATAACGTTTTGTTACAAGATTTAGACAGAGAGAAATCCAGGACATCAAGTGTTGAGGGTGATGAAATCAAACACGACCATGCAAAGGTATTCAACAATTTTCCCGCGTGCAACTTGCATGCTATTTATTAAAGTTAAGCATTGTCTAAACGAAATTCACCTTATGTTGATGACAATATCTGTGAGTGAGAGCACTCATGTGAATGAATGGAGTAAAGATCCTTTATTTTTAATTATTATTGCAGGTTGATAATGACCCTGAGTTTCACTCCCAACCTGATAAGTCCAAAAATGTGATTAAGGATGATGCAGTGCTTTCTAGTCCAACTTTGGAATCAAAAACTGAAATCATTGGCAGTAGTAGTTCACTGCAGCAGAATGCAAACATGGAGCATAAGTTAGATCATTCGGGTCATGGAAGTAGTGAAGTCAGTGACAATAATTGTGGTCAAACTGAAGATGCAGACGCAAAAGATCAAGTTTTTCCAAGATTAGACGAGTCAAGTTCCTTCTCTGTTGGGTACTTAGGACCTCTACCTTATTGTGGTAGCATCTCTCTTCGATCAGATAGCAGCACAACTAGTTCACGGTCTTTTGCCTTTCCCATGTAAAAAAGAAGAAGAAAAAGCCTCAAAACTTGTTAGTTTCTCTTTAAGCATCGAAAAATGAAAACACTGATTTGCTTCTGATTCTTGCAGATTACAATCAGAATGGAATAGCAGTCCAGCAAGATTGACAAAATCTGGTAGTAGGCATCACAGTAAACAGCAGGGTTGGAAGCACCGTTTTTTCTGCTGTAAATTCTGAAAGATTATCATTCCCTATAGCCTTATAATATAGTTCATATATATCAGTAAATTTTTCTTAGTATCAGGCATATACATATATCTCCATTGTTTGCTCCTATATGTAAGCACAAGTTCTTTTTCTTTGTGCCTTAATTGCATTTGTTTCTTACCTTTTTATTTTACCTATATATCTATGATCAAAATTTTATTTCCTTGTCAATAATTCACTGTAGATGCTATTTTTGAATGTTCATGGCATATGCTTTAAGCTATAAAAGTAACTACAAAAAACTGTGAAAGTAGTTGCAACTTGCAACACAGTTTAATGATTAAAGTCTCTTGAATCTTGATGTGGTTGCAAAAATTTAATGCTGCATGGATTTGTTCCAGCATTGGTGATGTCATGAGTGGACGCTCAGAAAATGTTCCTTTAAGAGTCAAAGTTCTTTATTGCCATACAGAATAGAGTTTTTGACATGAATGGAACTTCTTAGCTCCACCATCACTCCTTCAACCATAAAACATGAACACAACCCCGTCCCATTTCAACTTCTTCATCAACAAATGATTATATTAAAACGTTATTTTTGTCAAATAATTTATTTTCTTTTTATAATTGTCCATGTTTCTATTTTTAATTTTACCCTCTAAAAAATAACCATTTCTTTAAATTAAAATAATTGTTTTATCATTATTACCTTTTAAGTAACTGTTTTATTAGATTTATTTGTTTCATTCATTTAATATTTTTTTACATTAATCAATTTTAAACTAAAATAAGTATTTTTAATAAAAAATTATCTACAAAATAAATAAATAATCATTTATAATAAAATTAAAAAAATAATACTTATATTAATTTTTGAAATTAAAAAAAAAAAAGTAAATACGTTGCTTATGTGTTTTCACAAGTTTCTTATAAAGCTAATTATATTTTTAACTTGTAATCTAATAAATAATCTATTGTTCTTTTATTGTATTCATTATGGAGATAATCATTTTTTTATCTTCTTAAACCAAATATTTGAATATCAATTATTTATTTTTAATGGTATTTTTCTTTTATCATCTATTTTAAATACTATAAATAATTGTATTTATATTTCTATTAGATTTTTGTTTATACTATTTTGATCACAACTAATTTAAAAAATAAAATTCCCTTATTCACAATGTAGCCTAATTACATGTACTTTATAAAAATTGATAATTTAAAGTGCGATTAGATTGAAGAATTCAAATAAATTAGAAATATAATTAAATTTTAGCATATAAATAGATAAAAATTATTTCGTATAAATAAAATATAATTAATTTATTATATATTTATAAGTGTAAATTTGATTTTGTGAGTTTCTAAACTTAATATATCTTGGGATATTTTGTAATCTTATAAACGTGATTGCATCAACGAACTGTGTCAATTTTATCTTTTCGATGCAGAAAATATTGGAAAATAAAATAAGTTAATTATAAAGAATAATATTAAACAATATTCATAATGAACCATAACAAAATAAAATTATTATAATTATTATAGTATTGGATCGTGCACAACATTATCCTTAAAGAGAATATATGAATTGAATACTTTAAAATATCGTATAAATCTAATCAAATAAATAGTATTATTAGTCGAAATCTATTTTAATTAAATTTGGATTTTTTCAATTCAATTTAAATTGAATTATATTTAGATTGAATCTACTTTACAATTAAGTTAAATTTAAATTTGATAACATTGATTTAATATATTTGATTATTAAGTTTATTAGATATGGTCGATCTCAATCAGCGACTCATGTCAACTTGGATCTAGTTCACTCGCTTCACCTCAATATTGATAGAATTTACTTGACTCAACTCTGAACATCTTAACTTGGAGATATGTCATGAATAAAACATACACAATCAAAAAAGAAAAAATTTGAAAGAGAGGTTCCTTTGAAATAGAATAGAGTAAGAAACTTTATTTTTAAGTGAAGAATAAGACATTTGTTAATGAAGAAACAAACATGTAAGATAACAATGATGATGAAAAAGTATGTTTGCACCGAGTAATAAAAGGTAGGAGCAATTTGAAGTAAGTGTTTATATTTTGTGTGAGATGTACCAAGGCAAGTAAATGAATGTAAAATATTATGTGAGCTTAAGCGAATAAAGAGAAAAGAGAAAATGTGTTATTTGACATTATAGCTTCATAAAAATTTGATGACTTAGTCAAATTATTATTTTTTTTATTAAGGAAAAACATAAAGATAGACCAAAGTTCATAATGATCTTTCATTATAGTTAAATTCAAGTACATCTAGAGTATTCATCAATAAAAATAATTAAATATTTAAAACCAAAAATAAGACATTGACCCTTAAACATTAGAACAAACGAAAGAAAAATTAGTAACATCTACATTCAAAATGTCAAAGAAATAAACTTAACCTGTTTTCCTAATTGATGTGATTCTCATTATAGAGTTAGAAGTCTAATAAGTTAAGGAACCATCTTCTTTAATTTTGAAAAGTGAATATGACCTAAGCATTCATATAAAATTTTAGAAGATAAGGATGCAAAACAAGAAACACAAGCTAGTTCCAAAGTAGTATAGGTTTCTAGATTTACATCCTTCACCACTCAATCAACCCATACCATGTTCATGTATAACATAAGAATCAACAACATCAAAGGTTATTAAAAAATTCAATAATTTTGTTAATAGGTAAGAACAAAGAGAACAAATTTCAAGTTTGAAAACAAATAAAAGCAAAATTTAACCAAATCCATAATAAGCTACTTTAGATTTGTTAGTTAGGATTAAGAAATGAGACACTTTAGTAAAGAAAAGAGAATAAAGAAAAGAGAATAAAGAGATATTACCAAATATATGATTAATACCTAAGTTAATTATTCATGGACTTTAACTTCCTACAAATTTTGAAATGCAAGTTGTTGAAAAACTAAGTTCTCACTACTATACAAAAAGCTTATGGCGACGATTAGAATAAGCTTTTAACGACGATTCTAAAATTACCCTCAATTTATTCGTTGTTGTAAATGGAACGAATTGATGATAGTTCAAGTCATCGTTATAAACTTATAAATGAACGATATTTAGGCGAACAATCGTTGTTATATGGATAAAAATAAACGATGATTTTCAACTAGAACCATCATAGAAAAAAAAATTGTAACAAAAGATATGATGAACTTTGGATTTGTACAATAGCCACAATCTTACAATATTTTCAGATACAGATTCATTTTGCAACTCTTAACAGTTCAACAAATATAGAACAAAATAGTAATGTTCTAAACAAAATTTAATACAATAAAAGTTCTATGAACTAATTGTTAACTACTCTAAAGTGTTATACATGTTAACAAAATGTTTTGCCACGTTGTTTGGACATAAGTTAATGTGTTTGAGTCTAACAGTTAATTTTTTTGTTAAGAATCTACAGCAAATGAATTGAAGTTTGGATAAGTGCATGTGTAAGTAATAAATTATTTTATAAATGTATTAGTGGATTCTAACATATTACCTTATCCCTAACTCTCTCAATACCAATTTGCACAATGGTCACCATCCATTGAATGATGTAGTAGTCACACTTATAGCCTTTAGTTCATTTATTACACTAAGTCCATAGTAATATTGTTAGATAAATTAAATGATAATAAAAAATTAAATGAATGATATAATATAAATATGGTTAGATCAATTGATCTTATAAATGAATGACTAAAATCAAAATTCATTACAAAGAGGATCATGGCCACATAAAATTTGTCCAACTTCTTGATTCTTTATAAAGAATTAGCTTCTGAAAACATCTTTAGTTCTTCAACAACAAATTGATTGTTACAAATAATAGACATCATATTATGATGTGTTTGTTTAAGAGATGCTAGCTTGTTAGCAAAATCCAATTTAAGACGTTACCAACTTTCAAAAACCAATGTAAGAGATAAACGAATTTCAAAGAGTTAATGGATTTAAAAATCCGATAAAACTGTTAACCAGATTTTGAAATCCGATAGAAATGTTAACCGAATTTCAAAATTCGATACACATCAAAATATGGATTTCATAATGTATACTGGATCGAAATGTATATTGGATTTACATCAAGTGAAACATTTAGGTTTCGATGTAAATCTGGTTGTTGTACTTTAACTGTAATATTATAATATGTGGCTACTTTGTTTTGACAAGTAGTATTCATCGGTGGTTTCTAAGTTTTAAGACTATATAGTATTGTTTTGGGAAGGTACAATGGGACTTCTAGTAAAGATGTTATGTTAAACCTATTTAAGGTGTTTTGTAATATTAGTTAATTATGTTTTTTTTTTTATATATGGACTAGAGCACCACTAGTGTTCTATTATATAAATATATTTTATTGATAAAAAAAAACTAAATTTCGAAATCTGATTAACACGGATTTCAAAAATCAAAAATCGATTTTGAGATTTATCGAAAATCAACATCCGGTATGAAAATAAATATATTTAACAATTTTTTTAAATAATTTTTTTATTTATATATTCTTTTAAAAAATTATAATTATTTTTTAAGTTATTGTTATTTTATAATTGTTTTTATTATAATAATTATTTTATAATTTATATTTTTGTTACCTGTAGTATTTTTATTGTTTTAATTTTATTTTTAACTTTTTATTAATTTTTAAATATTATTCATTAATAGTTTTCTTTAATTTTTTCATATATAACTTTCTGATTAACTTTTTTATAATTATTTTTTTAATTTATTGTTTTGTTAGTTTTCAACTTTTTTTTATTTGATGAATGATTTTTTATTTAGTTTTTTTTAAATTGATTATATATTTTATTAATTTATTGTTTTATTATTTTTATAATTTATATTTTGTTACGTGTATTATTATATTGTCTTAATTTTGTTTTTAATTTTTTTTAATATATATAATTTAACTTTTTATGCGTAATTTATTTTTTTATTAATTTTTAAATATTATTCATTATTATTTTTTTATAAAAATATTTTATTTAAAAAAATATATTAATTTTTTTATGATTTCTTTTAAGTTATTTTTTATTTACTTTTTTGTTAGTTTTTAACTCTTATTTTTTTAATATAAGAGTTTGTATTTATTTATTTTAAGTTTTTTTAATTTGTTATATATTTTATTTTTTAAAATTATTTTATTGTTTTTATAATTTATGTTTTTGTTACGTATATTATTTTTATTGCTTTATTTTTGTTTTTACATTGTTTTAATATATAGAATTTAATTTTTATGTATAATTTAATTTTTTTAATTTTTTAATTTTTTAAATATTTTACATGCATTATTTTTATTGTTGTGCTTTATGTTAATTTTATTGATTTTTTATTTGTTTCTTATTTTAATTATTCTGTTTTAGATATGGCTTGAACTCGAAGTGTCTCTACATACCTATTTAATACTTCTGTACAAGATGATAGTACACTGATTGAGAGTTTCGCACATGATGCAATTAGATGGAGATCTTCAACTTTTACTCGTAAAAGGTGTCGTCATGGTGAAGCTAAACAAGTTGCATCATTAGTTCATCCTCATGTGTCGATGACCATCAAGAAAATGTTATTCGCAATGATGTTGTTGAGTAGCACGAGGATGTTATTCAACAAGAAAACAAAGAAAACAAAGAAGACAAAGAAGGTGAATTTCTTGGAGATCCATCTAACACTTCTTTGTTAATGAGTTATGTCGATCATGTCGCATGTACTTTGTGGGATAATAAAGGATGACAAAGTTAAAATCCAATATAATAGGATGAAATCCATTTTTTTAATTAACCAGATTTCGAAATCTAGTATACAAATATAAAATTTGTTTTTTAAATTCACCGGATTTAAAATTCAATATAAAAGATGAAATCCATTTTCTAAATTCATCGGATTTCAAAATCCAATTCTTAGCTAAATTTTTTTCGAATTTGTTTTTATTTATAATTTTATTTTAAACTGTTAATTAATTATTTTTAAGTTATTTTTAAATTTGTATGGTTTTGTTAGTTTCAACTTTTAAAATTTTATTTATTTTATGTTTGTCTTTTCTATATTTTTGTGTTTTTATTTCATTTATGATTCTATATTTATTAAAAAAATAAAAAAAAAATAAGAATAATACACATAACAAATAAATTAAAAAATTTAAAAAATATATAACCAATAAAATAAATTACATATAACTAAAAACTAAAAGAAAGTAAGATAAAATATAAATACCATATATCGAATTCCATGAAGAAAATGAGAGAGATTGACAAATTTGTTTCAGAAAGAGATTTAGAAATCCATCTGAGAGGAGAACCGGATTTCAAATTCCATTAACCGGATTTGGAAAGTAGGGTCACGCTCCATTATAAAATTTTGGAAAAATTTTGGAAAGATACTTTGATTGGATTAGATCCCTTAAAACTTAAATTCTCTAAGCTATATGAAAATTCCATACTTAAGAATAAAGTCATAAAGGAGTTTAGGAAATGAGAAAACAACAAGTGGGAATGGGGAGTAAAATGGTGAAGGAAATGGTTTCAGTGGAAGTTGCCTCAAGTAGATAAATTTGAGAACCTTATACAACAAATAACAATAAATTAGAAGAGTGTGGATTCTTGATTTTGGAAAGATGAGGAAGGTAGATATACTGTTAAATCTGGGTATTACAAAATAAAAAACTCTTTTAGTGGAGAAAACTCTTATTTGTAGAGTATGTTATGGACTGTAAAAGTAGCTCCCTCTGCACAATTTTTGGCTTGGGGGATAATCATGACTAAGGTGCCTACAAGGATAAATCTTAGGAGGAGAGAAGTACAATTAACTGACGTTTCCTGTGTATTTTGTGGACTGGAAGAAGAGACTAATACACACTTATTCCTCACTTGTAATGTAACAAAAAAGATTTGGAACATGTGTAACAAGTGGGTGGAAGTGAGTACGGTGCATCATAATCAACTTAAAGCTCATTTCCAACAATTTGAAGTAATGACCCTTAATAATAAGGGAAATAAGTTATGGAAGGGTGTACAAGTTTGAATTATAAGGTTATAAGGAACATATGGGATCACATGAACAAAATTGTGTTTAGGCAAGGAAAAGTAGATGTAGAAGAAATACTGACTTTGATACAATTAAATGCTTGGACTTGGATGAAGTATAAAATTAGTAAGGTTAATTTCTCTTATTCAAACTTCTCTCTTTGTCCAATTCAGTGCCTTCATTCTATTACTTAAAAACATAACCATAATCACAAATAGGGGATTGAATAAGGACCACGAATGCCTATTAGGAAGTAAATAACTATTAAGGATCGAAAAATGTATTATGGATTTTTAAAGTATAATATTTGACTACAAACCCAAACTTTGGACATGATGTAGTTATATAGTCACTCTATATAAATGTCTAAAGAGAGAATTAGTTGTATTTTGTTAAATTTAAATGTATAATATTTACAATAGATGAATATTTTTATAATAGAGAAGTACAGTAAAAAAACTTTGTAAATTTTTATATTAATTTATATATATATTATTTGTTTCTTATTTTAATTATTCTGTTTTAGATATGGCTTGAACTCGAAGTGTCTCTACATACCTATTTAATACTTCTGTACAAGATGATAGTACACTGATTGAGAGTTTCGCACATGATGCAA
>Ga0214543_1010718_pt1 | contig 13361 bp, 6 predicted proteins | sample CNSS2metaG_FD_160094 | JGI IMG/M metagenome (GOLD analysis project Ga0214543, IMG submission 160094) | Root nodule microbial communities from cowpea collected in UCLA plant growth center, Los Angeles, California, USA - CNSS2 | ecosystem: Host-associated > Plants > Roots > Nodule | place: USA...
ATATTGGATTATTTAGAAGATAATTTGAGGAGATTGCAAAGGGTTGATTTGGAAAATTAATACAAATATTAATTGGTGATAATTTATCATATATCTTTAAGTAATTAATTAATTTAATTATATTAGACATTGATATTATCAACCAACTATATTTGTCAAATAGTCTATATCTCTCCAAATATTTTTAAATATTTATCTTTATCTTTATTTAAAAGATATTTGAGAGTTTTTACCAATAGAAAAGCCCAATCCAAATCCTATACAAAGAGACCAAGGGAAAGTAGAAAAGACAAGCTCGACACTTAATAATTTAGGAACCTTTAAGGGGGGCCTAATTTCATCCTCCATCTCTACTTTCTTCTTTTATTTTTATTTTACTTTTTCATCCCATGGAGGATTAAGCTTCTTAGGTTGATTCCATTGTAATTTCATTATGGATTCTGAGGTGTTCTTTTCATTATTTTTGAGGTTTTAATTCATCTATGTCTTTTATCTTTGAATAACGTGAAACGTAATAATTTTTACATTATAGTTAATTCGTGAGATGTTTTAATCTATATGCATATCAATCATATGAGCTCAAGGGTTTTTCATTTTAATTGAGAATGTACTTTGATTAAATTTAGAAACTTTCATGTGATTGAATGGGGTTTTGCCAATGATTGAGAATCTACTTTGATTAGAGGTGAAAACTTTAACTAGAATTAATCAAGTATGTACTTTGGTTAATTAGCTTTTTGCTTGATTTTAGAGGTAAAAGAATGGACATGATTAAGGATAGTAATATTTAATTGAGAATGTAATTTGGTTAAATTTATATGATTAATCTACAAAGTTCTTGCTTTTGATTGAAAATTTACTTTGGTTAATAGTGAGAACGCCAACAAATTAATTGAGAATTTACATTGATTAATTTGTAAATCTACAACAATAATTAATTGAGCAATAATCTTTAAATAACCAATGATGGATCTAATTTGAAAAAGCAGTGAAATCAATCTATTTTTCTTTATCATTATTTTTATCTTTTTATCCTTTTAAAATTTATATCTTTATTCCTTATTTTATTTGATTAACTCTTTTGTATAGTTTTTATAAGAACTAATTTGTTAGAAATCAATTCCATGTTCGTTGGGAGACGACTCTGGGTTTCTTTACCTTTCTATTTTGTTGACTACTTTCTAAACAATACTGAAGTTGCTATAATTTAGTAGTATTAATTTGATTGCATCAACAATAACGTTATCCGCCGACTCGGCCAAATTTTGACCGAGACTGACTTGACTGAATTCAACCGACTATGGCCAAATTTCGTGCAGGGCCGACTCTACCAAATTTGGACTAGTTCATCTCTACCTTTAGCTTAACTCAACTAAAAATTTAAATTGAAAATTTGGAATGGATTTTTTGGATTATCCATATTTGAAAATCTGGATTTAGAGAATGGATATTCAATCTGATCGATCCTATCTAGGAAAGAGTATGATTGTTTCTGAATTTGAATCTTACAAAGGCACAATGAAAATAAATAAGAGAATAACACGAAATAAGACAGAGATGAAGGACATCATAATCTAACAAATTGATAAGTCAAGTGAAGATTCACCAAAGATGTTAATCTTTGATAAGAACGAAAGGCATAGGTCAATAACAAAGAGAATCTTCTTTTTAATGAAATAAAATTCAATATATGACTAAAAAGTGCTTACATTAGTTTTTGGTACCTCTATATATAAGCACACAAGTTTAAGAAAACCTAGAAACTCAAAAAGAAAGCCCAAAACCCAGAAACATAAAAACATATGTTAATTTCTAGAAGAAAGATCAAAGCACAAAAACATAGAAACATAAATTAATTTTTCTAAAAACTATTTTTCAAATGTGCTCATGATCTTCATGTTCTTTAAGTTTCCTCCTTCATGGAATATTATAAGCTTTAAGGAGACATCTTTTGATCTTTGACCTTGTCATAGATCCTTGAATTGCAAATGTTCTTCCTTAAGTTCTTCTTATAATGTTTAGTGTAACGTCCCTACTGTAAATTACTTAATTAAAATAAATAAATAATAATTGAAAATCAAACGTCATAATTTTATTATTCCTAAACGCGGGAAAATTTAAAAATTATTCATCACGCTTAAAATTAAATAAACCATATCATAAATGTATTAAAAGTTCCAAAATAAACACTAGTTTAAACCAAACATAAATAAATCCCTAGTCATGAGTCTCAAGCTAGCCCCCTCCCTGTCGCTATGCATTAACAACATCACCTGGAATATCATCTGCACCCGTGTGATAAGTCACACGATCATCCCCAAACACAAACAGAAAGGGTGAGCTCATAAATAGTTAACACATAAGTTAATAATATCAAAATACATCCAACTATTTTATTCTAGTTAGTTCTTGGCCAAGACCTTAATACCCCAAGGCTTTTCAACCTTCAATTCACACAAATAGTTGACCATAGACTCAGGATATATGATGCTCCCACGAACCTGCCCGCTCGTGGTCCTGCCTCTACGAACCTCCCCACTCGTAGTCCAACTCTATGGACCTCCCCATCTGTAGTCCAACACACGTGATCCACCAGCTACGAACCTCCTCGCTCACAACATTTCTCTAGTGTGAGCACAGAACATATGAACCTCCTCGCTCGTATCCCCACACGAGAGTATCAGGATATGAACCTCCCCACTCATATCATCATGTGTTCACCACCATCCATGAACCTACCCGCTCATGGCACAACATCTCATGATCCAAGTCTCACATCACTGCGTACAAACAATACATGCAAACCATTGCCTACAGCACTATCGCCTGGAACTGCCTAAGCGTCGCCAGGCGAAAAACCTAAGCAGACCACTTGGCGGGACGCCATTGTCACCAGGCGCCAGGCCGCTCCCAAACCCACCGTTTTAAGGTCTATTGCCTGGTGGATCACACCTTGCCGCCAAGCGCCACGTGTTGTAGGGACACCTTTGTTGGTCCTATCACCTAGTGGCCACATCCATGCCGCCAAGCGTTATACCAGTAGCACACCAGCTACTGTTTTAACACCCAAAACAAATTATCCTACAATCCCTATTACCTCCAAAGGTATTAATGTACTTTCATCCATCAAGGTCCGAAACTTGGTACCTTGTCACTCCCCACATGGTTCCATTACCTATAACTTACATTCCCATATCCCTCTATTCAAGACATAGGATTTTCCAAGTTTTCTATCATTATTCAATGACTTAATCTAACTTATGAAAGTGACGCACAGTCCAGTATCTCATAATACACAACCTACTTATAACACATTGCCATAGTACCACATATTCCCCTCAAATACCTTCCAATCTAAGCTACGCAATTTATGATTGATACCTTAACTCACCAATGCATGATTATCCAACATCCCAAAAGTACAAACTGAAAGAAAACCTATGTTCTCCAGAACCTGCAATTTTAATTAGAATGATCATTTCTCCCTTTTTAATTACCATTCCTACAACTATACATTGACATAAACATACCATCACACCTATGAAATGGACTCATTCTCAATTCATCTATGTGCATTATTCCTTTCTGTTTCATCACCTAATTGCTATTATGATTCACTTCCATAAGTCTCTCCCTCCTTGCCAACCACTTAAATTCACAGAACTACGCCTACACATCGTCGTCGCCTGACAACAAGCAGGGTGCCGCTAGGCAGTGTATCAATACTTTCAGAAACCTCTATTTTTTTGGCACTAGCGAGTAACTCATCCCCTTTCCAGAACTTATCCAATTTCTAAATGAACTGAAAATACACCAATTCATATATGCTTAATTGAACCTCCTGCCCAATTCAGTTATTAATATTCGTCTACCCCTTATTCTCTGGAAATCGAATTCCACACAATTTCGCTCCAACATCCTAACATGTTTTCATGATTTATCATGCACAATTTTCCCAAAGTGCCACCACATACACACATATAATCAAATTATAGCAGTAAATCATCCAACATGATTTGCACAAACAAATTCCAGAATTCGCGATGACTCCTGCACAAACCACGCCAAAACAGTCCTGAACAGTGTAGCGCCACCTAGCAGTAGTTCATCGCCGCCAGGTGGTTCATAGCAGAACCCAAAAAACTAGGCAGAAATGATGTGTCGCCTGGCGGCACACTCATGACCGCCAGGCAGAAACCCAGAAACTTACAAAAAATAGCGTAAAAGAAGTGGAATTTCATGCTATTATATCATGGCAAGGCTCAACACAATATATACGAATCAAAACATATAGAAGCAACTCCTCTTACTTGGATTTCCTTGCTTAGCTTTGAGAATCTTAAAGTTTTTCTTTGATCCACCCTAGTCTCCTTTGCTCTCCCACTATTTCGCTCTTTTTCTCACTCCTAGACTCAGATTTCTATTCAGAATTTCCTCTTTTCACAGTACTTTACAATGGCAGCCTTCAAACTCCTTCTCTCACCCTTAATTAGACCATTAATTATGCCTTAATTTTGGTTAATGATAGGAAAAAGAAAATGGCTTTAGGTTTGGTGTTAATGGCCATTCAAAGACCATTATTGATTGTCTTCCCAGCCCACTAGGCTGCCCTCCTTGTAGCTAGGGTTTCTTTGCCCTTTCATATTCATGCCAAACAAATTTTTGGCAAAAAGCAAGCTTAATTCATTCTTGGTAAAGTTTGAACACACAACCACGCAATTACAAGTCAATGCACAACCAATTCAACCAATTCATGTTTCGTGATAATTCCTACACCTTTAGATATTTAATATCACGCACCAAGATAAAATATATTACTAAAATAAAAAGCAATTAAATTAACACACAATCAAGTACTCTCAACCATTTGAGCTAGTACTTTTCCACATCATAAAGACTAATAATTAATGTCATAAAGACTTCCATGGCCCACATTTATTAAATAATTATTTAATTAATTATTTAAATTCTTTGGATCTTACATTTAGAAGATAGTCCTTTATCATTCCTTCCTTCTTGAAGAAAATTTGTCATCAAATTCATACCACTTGAAGTTTAGGAGATAGTCCTCTATCATACCCTCCTTGTTAAATAGAATTTTTCCTCAAATTCATATCACTTGAAGATTTCTTATCATTCTACCCTGTTTGGAGAAAATTCGACCCGAATTCTAGAACACATACACAAACATAAATCAAAGACAAAAATATAAAATAAAAAAAATAGAAATTATACTAAAATGAGATTTGGATCCTAGAAGAGGCTAATCTCTTATTATAAAAGATTTTGGAGGTCTACCTCCAAGATCAAATATTCACTTGCACAAATAATTAAACAATTTCAAATAAAAGATGCAATGCTCAAAGAAAACCATAGGAATATTGTGCAAACAAACAAACAAACAAACAAACTATAGGTATGACTTTGATAACCCATAAGTTTGTTAAGAATGGGTAAACAAGCTAATTCATGAGCATATATTTCGAAGCTTGTGCCCTATTTTTTTATCATCATTTCTTCTTCCCATTGTTGCTTGATGAACAAGTCTTCCCTAGGTATCCTTTCATCTTTCCATTGTTGCTTGATGAACAAGTCTTCCCTAGGTATCCTTGCTTCTTCCCATTGTTGATGTCATTGCTCTTTGATGAATAATTCTTCCCTGGATAATAAAACAATACGAGGAAAGTTAGTATTTTTTTTCATTGACAATTCATAATGCTCTCTTCTTTCTTTCTCTTATTCTCTTTTTTCTTCCTTCTCTCTTTTCTAGTCTTTTATTCTTTCTTTTCTTTTTCTCTCTCTTCTTTCTCTTTTCTCCCTCCTTCTTCTTTCTCTTCTCTCTCTTTCTTGTCTTTCTCTTATTTTTCTCTCTTTTCTTTCTCGTCTCTTTCTCTCTTTTCTTTCTCTTCTTTTTCTCTCTTTGCTTTTGCTTCATTTTCTATAAGTGTTTCCTTTTCATGTGCTCTTTTTAGCTTTCGCTCTTGCCTCCTTTTTAATACATCTAATATTTGCAATGTCCTTTCTTCCTCCTCTTTCAAGTATAATAGGTAGTTCTTGAGGTCTTCATTACATCTCCATTAGGACATTGATGAGTTTCATGCCCATAGCCTTCATATTTGGAACATCTTAGTGCACCTAACTTTGACAATGATTTTAATACTACCAATTCTGCCAAACAATATTATAATTCTGGTTTCCAAGGCATTGACATCCTCCACCAAGGCCTCACAAACACTAGGTGTATCTCTATGTGACACTATCTTGGTACTTTTAAATTCTCTAACCAAATGATCCTGGTTAGGAGTAGGATAATTTAAACCATATGTTAAACCAGTTCCATTAGGATGCCTTTTTGGAAACATGTTGCATTACTCAATATTTATAGTCCCTACAAGAAAAGGTTAGTGTCAACACCCAATTTCGTCCAGGTGAATAAATTTATTTTCAAAAAATAAAAATAAAAGTAAAAAATAAGGTGAAACAAAATTTTCTTTAAATATTTTCAAGCTTTAATTTTAGGACAAAAAAGAAAGAAAAAGAGAAAAAAAAGAGAAAAAAAAAAGAAGAAAAAAGGAGGAAGAGCCAAATTTGTTATTAATTTTCATGAGCCCAATAACTCAAATATTTTCTACATAGAGAAATTAATAATATAATAATTTAGAAGCAATATCTCTTCAAATGGTAAGAATCAATATTATTAATTAGGATAATTTTGTGCTCTAATTTGTTATTGATGATGATTGATTTTGTGGTCTGATTTGCTGTGATTTGATTCTCATAATGTGTTGCTATCATAACCAATTCCTTCCTTATATTGTTCATTACAATTAAGGCTGAGATTGTATTGATATTGCAAGGTGCGAGTATAAATACGCACTCTGTCAGGACCGAAAAAAAAGATAATTCTCACACTTCTCTAATTCTTTCCCATCACCATTCCCACATACACACCTCCTTTCTGATCTCTCTTAAAAAAACATATTGAAGGAGGTAGAAAAAAAAAACATTCTTTACACTCTCTCTTCCTCTCATTACCACCCACATAGACACCTATCATCTTTATCTCTATTGAAAAAACAAACATAAATTAGAAAAGGAAGAAAAACAAAAAAGAAAAGAGAAAAGAGAAAAGGTGGGGAGATATTGAAAATTTTTTTAAGGTACATCACTCTCAATTCTTTCAGCTTTTGATTTAGTTTTTTTTCAATTTTCATTTCTTTTATCATAAAAAATATTTTCCCCTTTCTTTATTGTATGCCCGGCCGCTCGCGTTGCATGACATTCAATTTAGACTTTTTCTTTTTCTAAAAATATATATAGATGATCCAAAAATAAAATATAACCTTCTTTGTTTACTCTTTTATATCTATTTGGTTGCTCACATCGCAATGACATCCATAACTACTCTAAAATAACTTAAAAAAATATTAAAAATTTATAAATGATTAAAAAATAAAAAATAAAAGATTAGGAAAAAAAATAATTTATTTGAAGTGTCTATCCGGTCGCTCGCGTCGCGTGACATCAATTTTAAAATAATACTAAAATTTAAATAAAAAGATTTTCAAAATTATAAAACAAATTAAATCATTTTCAAATAATTTTCCAAATAGATTTTTCAAAAAGAACTACGTAACCCTGATTCTCCATTCACATGGAGATACGTAGGAACGAGGATTAATCCTCGTCGGGCCAAAAAGTAAAGAAAATAGTTTTGTTGTTTTTTGTACATTCTTTTATTAATATTTTTTGGGAAAATTAAATATTTTGAAAAAACCACATAACTTTTGCATATTTAATTAAAGGTACCGTCTTAGGACGGACGCTGTGGGGTGCTAATACCTTCCCCACGCGTAACCGACTCCCGAACCCAAAATCTATTTTTTTTTTGCAGACCTTGTTCTTTTTTATGGTTTTCCATAATTTCCTATAATAACTATGGTGGTGACTTCAAACTCTGTTTTTACAAATTTTAATTTTTTGGTTCGTCGTCTCGTCGCGATTTCGGTTGTGACAGTTAGTAATAATAAAATATATTTAGGACCTCACCACTCTTCTAAGTGTTTCTCTCAAAATTCTACTTGTGTATCACACTTTATAGGCTTTTCTTGAAATTAATCTCTTGCCTTTTACCACACAAATTCCGTTTAGCGCTTAACAAAGAACTCTAGTAGCTTAAGCAAAGAGTGAACAAACAATGTGAAAAATGTTGCAATATATTAATCTTGACTCAAAAGGAAAAAGAAAAATCAAAACTCTACACAAAAACTTCAAAGAATTTTAAAGACACAAAACAATAAAATTAGAAACTAATAAGACTACCAAAAAGAGTTAAAATAGACATTGTGAAGACCCTAAGAAAATAAAAAAAGACTCATTATAATTCAATAGATCAATAAACCACAAATAAAATTGCAGCAAAAAAAATGTGTTGAACTCCTTTTATTCTTTTTTTTTGGATCCTTACTTTCCTTTTTTTTTCTTTCAAAATATATATATTTGTTTCCTTTTTTTAATTGGATCCAATATTCTTTCTTTTCTTTTCTCTTCTTTTTTTCAATGTTGCAATTCAACAAACAAACAAGGAAAACTAAACAAAACCCCAAACTCATGAAAATCAATGTAATTGTAATTGCAAACAGTTAATTGGGACTACAATTAACAAGAAAAAGAAAAAAACACGACAAATTAAAAATACAATGAAATTGGATAAAACCATTGAGGTTTACTCACAAAATTCTAAGAATAATGAAACAAATCGGATTTCAAAACAAAGCACAAAACACAATATCTTTAATAGAATATATAATTTCTTGCTACGGAGCTCGTAAAGGGGTTGTAGATACTGCTATACGAACATCAGATGTTGGATATCTTACACGTAGACTTGTTGAATTGGTTCAACATATTGTGGTACCATTTGAGGAATTTCAGTACATACCCAGAATGAAAAGATGTAGGAAAGTAGTTGGACACAAACATTAATTGGTCGTGTATTAGAAGAATGACATTCAAAAATTATTGTTTTTTTTTCATATGATAGAAAAATAAGGTAGAAGAGGAAATTCAAACCAGAACCTTGTTATAGATACCAGATGATACAATCCTATCCAGAAAAGAGTACGATCGTTTCTGAATTTGAATCTTCCAAAGACATAATGATAATAAATCAGAGAAGAAGGTTGAATAAGACAGAGATGGAGGACACCACAATCTAGCATATTGATAAGTCAAGTGAAGATTCGCCACAAAGATGTTAATCTTTGATAAGAACCAGAGGCCTAAGCCAAGAACAAAGAGAATCCTCTCTTTAGTGAAATAAAATTCAATATATGACTAAAAATGTTTACATTAGTTTTTGGTACTTCTATATATAGGCATATAAGTTTAAGAAAACCTAGAAACTCTAAAAAAAGTCTAAAGCCCAAAAACATAAAAACATAAACTAATTTCTAGAAGATAGACAAAGCCCAAAAACATAGAAATATAAATTAATTTTTCTAAAAACTATTTTTATATTGTGTTCATGATCTTCATGTTCTTTAAGTTTCCTCCTTCATGGAACATTATAAGTTTTAAGGAGGCATGTTTTGATCTTTGACCTTGTCATAGATCCTTGAATTGCAAATGTTCTTCCTCAAGTTCTTCTTATATATGTTTAGGAAATAGTCCTCCATCTTACCTTCCTTCTTGAAAAGAATTTGTCCTCAAATTCGTACTACTTGAAGTTTAGGAGATAGTCCTCTATCACAATCCATAAAATATATAAAATATAGATTAGATTGAAATCCATATCCAATAAAATGGATTTTCAATGGATTGGATTTTTAATAAAATGGATCTTAAATGGATTCAACCGGAAAAAAGTGGATCGGATCAAGAAAATTGGATTTTTTGCCCAACCCTAATGATGTGTTGGATTTTAGAAATTTTAGATATAAATAATTGGATTAGATTTTGGATCCCAATCTATTTTTTTGGTAGAATTAGTTTGGATTTTTTAAAAATTCAGATCCAAATATTTGGATCAAGATTTAAATCTGGATCCAATTCAAAATCTAGAATTTATTTCTTATAAAATAAATTTAAATGAAATTTTCTAAAACTTAGGTTGTTGAGGTCAACAACTACCAAATTTGGAAGAATTTCGACGAGGGTCGACTTGGACGATTTTTGGTTGAGCCGAGTGGGCTAAATCTCGGTTGAGCCTGTCTTAAAAAGATTCGGCATGGGCCAATGTGACTGAATTTGGTCAAATTTTGGACGAAATCAAATTTCGATTGAACCAACTCTACCAAACATCGGTCGTGGCTAACTTGGTTGAATTCGAACAAATTTCGTTAGGCGTTGACGAGTCCAAATATATCCAAATTGAGGCCAAATTTCGGTCGGGGTCGACACGGTCAAATATGACCAAATTTCATTAAGAGTTAATGCGTTTGAGTACGACCAAATTTGGGCAAGGGCCGACTTGGCCAAATTTCGTTCGAGGCCGACTCGACTGGATTTGGCATGAATTTTGGCCGGGGTTGATCCTTCTAAATATGACCAAATTTGGTACGGGGCCAACTTTGTCGAATTTGACCGAATACGGCCAAATTTCGTTTGGGGATAACACGATCGAATACTACCAAATTTGGGTAGGGGTTGAATCAGCCGAATATGACCAAATTGGGGCTAAGACGGACTCAGCAAAATTTTGGTAGGGGCACACTTAATAAAATTAGGTTGAATACGGAAAATTTCAACCGAGGCTAAATTTAGTCAAATTTCGTTCGAGACCGACTTTATCAAGTACTACCAAATTTTGTTCGGGGCCGACTCTACAAAATCTGGCAAAATACGACCAAATTTCGGTTGGGGTCAACTCGACCGATTTTCGATGGAGCCACCTTGACCATATTATGTAAAATTTCGTTTGTGGTCGATGTCAATGATGAGTCATTATTTTCCTCCATTCCACTAGCCTTTGTGTACCTATTTGATTGTTGTTCAGTGCTTAATTATTTATCTTTATTGGGCCACTATTCCGAATTTGGGTTAATTTCAAATTATTTGGCCTAATTTTCGTTTTTAATTATTTTTAGGTACTTTGGTGAAGCAATTCTGGATCTTGGACATTAATCTTCAGATGAAGAGAGTTGTCACGTCATTTCCACGTCATTTCCACATCATTTCCACGTCATCTAAGTGAATGGGCCAACATTTGAGGCTAAGTAGTGACATTTTTGTAATTTTTCACCCAGTAGTGTCCTTTTTGTAAATAATAGTGGTAGAATTGATTTGACCATAAGATTTTAGGTCTTTTAGCATGGACAACCGTATTTTATTCTTCTCTCCAACCTCCATTTTTGCGTTTTGAGCTTTGGTGGGTGACCATTATAACACCCCAATTTTGGGATGCCACGGAAAGTTAGAAAATTATCATTGTTTAGCGAAAAAGGATTTTCATTGAAAATGTACTAATAAAAACTTATATTTTATTTAAATTACATAGTTCAAAACGTTACTTTGTCAAAAAAACTTCCAATAATAATTGTGAACAAAAGAAAATTATAAATTGTAAAAACTCCCGAGTTCACCCCAGTCTCTTGTCGATCTACTACATGCCAAAAGTATCTACATTATCATCTGCTCCCGTATAACACACACGTTATACGATCATCGCACACACAACAAACACATAAACAAACAAATAGGGGTAAGCTAACCATAAACAATAATATATAAAAGAATTACGTAAATATAACACGACAAATAATACTCAACATCTCATTCAAGTAACACTTAAGCATTTAAGATCACAATCAAACTTTATTTTGAACACATAACCCGAACATCCAAACAACCATATCAAACCAACAAACTATCACATGATTCATCTCAAATCCTTAACATAGTGATCATAATCAAGCTTTGGTTTTTCGCGGCCTCTCACCCCACAACAACATCTAGTTTCCTAGAACAAATGGTTTGATGTGTCCCACTATCGCAGCCAGACGGTCTCCCTTATTCCTCAAGGAATTATGAGTAAAAATGTTAATGCATTGCACATCGGGCACTATACTTGTAACGAGCCAAAATAAGGTGAAAACATCTTTCCCCTCCCCACTGCTTCACACAGGCGAAAGGGTACAACACTCGAACCAATCCTCTACCACTGCTTCACACAGGCGAAAGAGTCTTCACTAGGTTCCTAGGTACGGAAAACCTCACTCAACATTTAATTCCACCAAGAGCTTTCAACAAGGCAAAACACTCCCAACATGCAACACATGAGAATTTATATATTGCCAAGAAAGTACTCACCATCACATCACACATGAGAAAATAAAGTTCCATCAACAACCCATCAACTTACTAACCAACACATTTAAGAATGAACTCAACGAGTGACATTCATTCAAACGCATGTATAACATCACACACACGTAACTATCCTCAAACAACCACTTTAACTCCATAACCATGCAACCCATGAAAATGAAGAAGGACCACCCATCTCATAATATCCCACCAATACATTAACACATAAAATAATTAGTAAAACCAAATGAAAAGCATCATCCAAAAATATGAGAATTTAAAGAGAACCAAAAGTTTAAAGAATGAAAGAAAAAAAAATGTAAGTCCTACGTAAAACAAAAATAATGCAAGCAAGGAAAGAGAATTTGTTATTACATGTGGACCCCACCCATGCACCAACCAACATGCTAATCTTGAGAAAGGTCATCTACGTGATTGAACAAGCATTTGTATATTTATATATGTGTGTGGCCCACCAAAGTTAAATCCCATGCCTTTTTACGTGAAAGAGAAAGTAAAGAAAGAAGAAAGAGAAAATGCAAAGTGGTGTGAAAATGAACAAAAGTCTGCACCATTAAATAAAGGAAAATGATATGCTGACCCCTTTTTTTGACTCCATAAGTGACCCCCTGACGTGGCATGCACATGTGGAAATAATTTTTTAAATTAAAAGTAATTTTTGTGAACCATTTTACTCCAGACGTGGCTTGTAGCGGATAGTGGGTTGGGCGGGTCAGAATCGGGTCAGAAGGCATTTTGGATAGTGGGTTTGGGCGCGTTTTAATTGAAAGGGTAGGAAATTAGGGTTTCGTGTGGAGAGTGGGAGCAAAAACGAGATTTCGGGTCAGAAGCAGTTTTTGGAGAGTGGGCTTGGGCGTGAATATTCGGGTCAGAAGCAATTTTGAGAGAATGGGTTGAACGTTTGTATTTGCTCCTTCTCCCGCGCACTCCGTCTCCGAACAGTCTCCGCACAGTCGCCGCACAACAACTGTCTTCTCACTGGCAGGGTGTGCATTGTAGATGGCGAAGGGTTTATTGGTAAAAATTTTGAACAT
>Ga0214543_1010719_pt1 | contig 13360 bp, 7 predicted proteins | sample CNSS2metaG_FD_160094 | JGI IMG/M metagenome (GOLD analysis project Ga0214543, IMG submission 160094) | Root nodule microbial communities from cowpea collected in UCLA plant growth center, Los Angeles, California, USA - CNSS2 | ecosystem: Host-associated > Plants > Roots > Nodule | place: USA...
TCGTACTCAAATAATTAATTAAACAAATCAATTATCAGGAAAGTACAACTTTAGCATTATAGCAATGTCATAATAATATGAGCACTAACTTTTTGGTATTAACAGGGGTTTTCAAGGAATTAATGGGAGTTTTTGGAACCCCAAGCATTACTGGAGTTTTTGTAAACCCCATGCATTACTGGGGGTTTTTGGAACCTCATGCATTACTGGGGGTTTTCAGAACCCCAGACATTAATGGGGGTTTTCAGAACCCCAAGCATTAACGGGGGTTTTCGAAACCCCAAGTATTAATGGGGTTTTCGAAACCCCCAGTAAATTGCGCTACTTCCAGGGGTTGCTAAAAACCTCTGGTAATCCGTTAGCCACGCTTGCACTTCCAGGAGAATCTCAAACCCCTGGTAAAACCATTAGTGGGGGTTAAAACCCCCAGAAACACCATATATAACCCCCGCAAAAAACAATTATTTTTGTAGTGAGTTCACGTTAAAAGTTAGAGTTAATTGTATAATAGGTAGCAGACAAAACAAAATCACCAATTTTATTATGGCCAACACACACACTCACCAAAACAAAAAGTGGTTTTTATCAACTTTTGTCAACTTTTTAGGATTTTTGGAAGGTTGTTGATTTTAGGCCACGAGCAGCAAGTGTGCAAAGGAAAAAAGAGACACTTTTTTTTCTCTGTGAATTGGAGAGAGAGCAGAGAAGTGATTTTTTTTTCTTATTGAGTATTATAACTTTTCAAGGGAGAGAATGGAGAGTCTTGGTGCTATTACGAGTTTCCTAGTTTTTCCTTTCAAGGTTTGTCAAGGCTGAATGTTGAACAAGCTTGTTCTGTAAGCATGATCGTGTGTTTTATTTTAGTTCTTTGTTCACTTGTATTTTGTTTTAAGATCATGTGATTCAGAAACCATGATGAATGCTCTAGCCAATATGGTGTTTATGCTTTCGATGAATGTTTTCAGCTTGCATTTTGCACTCCAGTTCTGAGTTTATATTTTAATTCTTTTATGCATTTTGCTTGCTATTACTTAGATGAACACTTATTTGTGTTGAATCAATCTTAGTCCAATGTTACCTTACAAGCTTTAAATTTCAAGTAATGTTGTTTTCCTCTCCTCTAGTTTAGTTTTAGCTTCTTATGATGTTGTGTTGATTTCCATGGATCCATTTTATTTTTTGGTATGTTAGTATCACGTCTTAATTACAAGGCTCTGTCTAATGATGTTTAAAAGTGCTATTTGAACTTTCCATTTTGCTAATGATCATAGTTATATTGAGTTTTGAGTACTAAATGTGCCAGTTCTTGTGTTTTAACTTTTGTTCCTTGCTTTGATAATTAGTATGTTTGCCTTGATTTATAGTTCTTCCAATACATGTTTTACTTTTCCTGTTGATCGTTCATTGGTCCATTTTCAATTATGCATAATTTCTAGGGTTATTTTCCCCATTTGTTTATCCTTGTTGCACACTAGTTTAGTTTATGCTACCATAATTTATGCTCTTTAATTCATCTGATAGCTTGTCTTGCATTTTGTCTTATTGGTTTTCATTAAGTTCATCACATTTTCATTTTACTTATTGGTTACTACTTTTGTTTTCACTAAAAAACCCCAAAAATAGGGTTCTTTTACATTCAATCTACTCATTGCGTTGACTTTGTCCTTGGATTGGCCTAAGCTAATAATCCCTGTACTACAATAGTAATGAAGTTAATTTTGTTTTGTTGTGATAGTTTAGGTGGCAAATTTGTCACCAAGGTGGACTCGAGACAACTTAGTTAAGGTTGGTTTGAATCTACAACAACCCGATGTGAGTCTGTTATGACTCGATCAAACATGGGTCTAATTTGATTTAACTTGACTTAACTTGATGCATACTCGTTTCTCTCAGCCTGAGTCGGCTTGATTCAACTTAGCTTGAGGTGTGCTCGACTCAATTAAGCTAAGGGTTGGCCCAACTCAATTGAGCCAAGGATGGACCCGACTCAATTAAGTCTAAGGTGGGCCCAAATCGATTCAGCTAGAGATAGGCTTAACTCAGTAGAGCCCGATGTAAGCCTAACTTAATTCTATTTGACATGGACTCAATGTAGGCTTAACCTAACTTGATCCAACATGGCTCAGCTTTATTTGGCCTAATGTGGCCCCAACTCAATTAGGCATGACATGGGTCCATCTTGACTTAACTCGACTTGATTAGACTCAAGTAGGCCCTACTCAACTCAGTTTGAGATACGTTTGACTCACCTAGGCCTAAGGTGAACCCAACTAGACTCGACCCTATGTGGGTGCAAGTGAACTTGACCTTCTGTGGCTTAACTCGACTATATCCAATGTAGGCTCGATTCAACACAATAGGGCTTTATTAACCTTGGTTTGGCCTGGACGTATATTGACCTAAACCTAACTTGAATGAAAAGAAAAAAAGGAAAAAAAAGTAAGATCCCAATTTATTTTTAAGTATCACACCCCTCCTCATGAGCCCAACAAACCAACATATTTTCATCCTCGCTCTTTGTTTGTCTACCCTTCGTTCCTAAAAGAGAAAATAGTGATATGATTCTAATAATTAGATGCAATATCTCTTCTAATAATTGAAATCAATATTACTGATGATGATTGATATTGTGCTCTGATTTGTTGTGATTTAATTCTCGTAATGTGCTGCTATCATGACCAATTTCTTCCTTATATTGTTTGTTACAATTAAAGATAAGATTACATTGATTTTGTAATGTGTGGATATAAATACACAGTCTGTCATATGAAAAGGGATTAAAAAAATATTTTCTACACTTTCTCTTTCTTTCTCATCACCACCCACACAAACACATCTCATTTTTATCTCTCTTGAAAAAAAAAACAAAAATATTAGAAAAGGAGGCAAGAAAAAGAATAGAGAAAAGGTAAATGGTAATGTACAAAGTGAGAGGGCGAGATTAATATAGAAGAAGAGATATTGAAAATTTTTGAAGATACATCAGTGTCAGTTTTCTTTTTCCTTTTGATTTATTTTTTTTTAATTTTCATTAATTTTTTTTAAATCATCAAAAAAATATTTTATCTCATTTGTCCAACCGCTCGTGTCGTGTGACACCCAATTTAGACTTTTGTTTTTTCTATAAAATATATAAAGATCCAAAAATAAAAGTAGTTTTCTTTGTTTACTCTTTGATATTTATCCAGTTGCTTACGTCGTAGTGACATCCACATCCACTTTCACATAACTTTAAAAAAAATATGAAAAATTATAAAAGATTAAAAAAAATTACAAAAAAAAATTTAGTTTGAGTGTCTGTCCAACCGCTCGCGTCGCTTGACACCAATTTTAAAATAATTCAAAATACTAAAATTTAAATAAAAAAGTTTTCAAAATTATCAAGAATGAAATCATTTTCCAAATAGTTATCCAAATAGTTTTTTCATTAAAGAACTATGTAACCTTCATTCTCCATTGTAAATGGAGATACGTAGTAGCGAGGATTAAACCTTGTCAGGTCCAAAAAAAAAAAAACAAAATTGTTTCTTTTGTGCATTATTTTATTATTATTGTTTGGGGAAAATAATTTTGAAAAATCACATCCTTTTACACGCTTAATTCAAGGTACCATCTTAGGATAAACGTTATGGGATGCTAATATTTTTTCCACGTGTAATCGACTCTCGAACCCAAAATATGGTTTTGTGCAGACCTTGTTTTTTTTCTATAATTTTCCAAAATAAACTATGATGACGATTTCAAACTCTTTTTTCAAATTTTATTTTTGGTTTGTTGTCCCGTCATGATTTCGGTTGCGGCATGACATGTGGACTTTTTTCTTATATGGGCCTTTTATCCTGTGGTTTTTTGGCATGAATCCATGTGGATAAGGATCAAGCCTTGTAGGTTAGGCCAAATTGATAGGTCTAATTGTAAGGCTGGAGCCCAACCCAACCTACCCAAGCCTAGCTAGACTCATCCTAATTTGGGCTCAACAACCTATTTTGCATGACTTAGGCCCAACCTAAACTAACCTTTCCTGACTTAGACCCAACCTAACTTGGGTCTGACCCAACTTAGCCTAACCTAGTCTAGAGCCAACTCAGTCCGATTTATTTTGGTTGAATTTGAGTTTGACCCAACCAAACTAAGTTTGAGTTAAGCTCAATCCGATATGAGTTATCCTAACCTTAGGTTAGGCTCAACCCAACCAAACATGAGTTCTCTCTAGCCCAACCTAGATTAATATGGGCTTGACTTGAGTTAGGCTCAGCCTGACCTAGGTCATACATAACCCAATCATCCTGACTGGTCTAACCCAATCTAGCATAACTTCTTAGCCTAACCTGGGTCCATTCTAACCTAACTTGCCTAAGCCTAGCTCGAACTAGTCTAACTTGGGTTTGATGCACCAACCTGACCTAACCTAGGCCTAACTTGACTCAACCTAATCTATGCCTGAGCCAACTTCGCCTGACATGAATTTAACCTGACTTAATCTACTAGGCCCGACCCGACATGAACCAATCTTGTCTTGGCCGAACATGGACTCGACCTTGCTCATTTAACTTGAGTCCAACCTAACTCAACCTTACTTAGCCCCAACCAAACTTGACCTTACCTAGGCCAAACCCATTATGAACTCACTCTAACTTGGTTTGATGTGGGCCTAACTTGTCTTAGCCCAACCTAGGTTGATCACATCGTAATCCAACCTAATGTAAACCTGTGTTTGTCCAACCTAAGCCATGTTTGTCTTAGTCTAACATAAGTTAGCTATGTCTCAACATGATCTAGGTCAGATACATTCAACTCCGACTTGGCTTAAGCTCATCTAAGTCTTGGCCCAATATAGGACTCAATAGACTAATTTGACATGTCCTAGCCCAACTTAACTTTACATAGCTCAACCAAATCCTACTCATATTAATCTCTCAATTTGGCGCACTCGAAATCTTTCATCCAAACTTATTGTAGTCTAACCTTACATAACTTAAATTGAATCAAGCTTTTCTTGATTTTGAATTTTTTTAAAATTATCAATATCTCAATTAATTGGAATAGACTTAAAATATGAATTTAGAAAAATATGAATTTGGATAACAATTAGCATTTCTTTTCATGTGTATAAAGATAGTTAAAGCATTTATTTTTCATCCTCGTTTTTGAAAGATTGAACCAAATAATATTTTTTACTTTAAAAGTGTTTCATGGATTAACCTGATTCATGCAATTTTTTTGAGCAATGGACCATTAAACATCTTTTTTTGAGCTTTTTTCTGTGAACTTTTTTTTAGTCTGACCAATGTTGGTAAGGACCAAGTCTATGAAATAGATCAATTCCACAAGTCTAATAACCCAACTCCAAAACAAACCTCTTTGTAGACCTAAATTTAGCTCTATGAATCTCACACTTGAAGATAAAATAACAAAGTTACACCCTTTTAACAATCCAATCTTAGATGTCTCTACCAAAATTACATTTAACAAACAATGCACTGCATGATCCAAATTTTAATTCTCTATCAATACTCCAATTACTCTTAGTGATTCTTCATAGCAAATAAATTACTAAATTTGAACAAAAATAGAAAATAAACTCAGGAGGAGGGAGGGATAAATTCAACATCATCAAGGAGGTAAGGAATCAACCTTTCATGTAAATCATAATAATAATAACAATAGGTAACATGAAAACTATTTCCTTTTATGCTTTAATCAATGCTAATTTACAACATGCTACATTTTATGATACAAAAGAATGAAGAAGATTCAACAAACCTCTGAATAACAAAACCTCTATCCTTCGGATAGCAACCAATGAAATCCGGAAACAGATAGAAAAACTATAAAGTAGACTAAAGAATATGAAACTTTACAGAAAAGAAAAATACAGAAGATCACTTCTCTTATCTTGGTGGAATGTTTGAGATGGGAAGCATCTCTATTGCTGCCCTTTCAACAACTCTCTCATACTCAATCTTCTCAGCTTCTCTACAAATCTGAATATCATTCGGAAAATAATATTCATAAACATATTTTACAACCAAACGTGGAAGCAATGCTGCTATTATGATCCCAAGCAACAATAACCAGAACAATCCAGTTCCTGCAACATTAAAGAAAGCCCTGCAATGTCAAGGAGATTCAAAGGTTAGTCTCTACATATGTCGGATATAATCCAAGCAAGTCTAGGTCCTACACTGAGTAAAAATAAAAGAAGATTCATAAATTTATTGTCTTAATGTTCAGTAAATGATTCAGAAGCATGAATTGTTGTTTTCACTCACAAGTGTTCCAAACAAAAAATATGGATCTATGCTAAAATATTAAGAAAGAAAGCAAAAGATAATGCATACCAGTAGCCAGGAAGATTGGGTAAAGCATCAATGATCATGACACAGATGAAAGTTGCAACAATAGAACCCCAAATGGCAACATGAGTCACCCAATACCACCTTACAACGTCCATGGCCAAGTGCAAATTCACCAAAATAACAACCCCAAAAGTCCAAAGGTCTCCAATGCTTGACACATCAACTGTGCTACTCCAATATGCAAAGAGGGGTGCCCAGAAAATGACCATGCTTTGCCACAAAGTATCTAACATTGTCAATGCAAACAGTTTCTTGTTGTAGGCCTCATGTCTCTGACCTGCCCCATAAAGTTGAGGGTACTTTAGGAGAGTCCTTTTACCAAGATCCTTGTCTAGAATAGCAACAACTATAGTTGGCAATGAGCTGTAGATTATTGAGTATAACGTTGTGCTCCATTCATTTATAGCAGTTGTCAAAGTGAAAGCAGTGTAGAGCACATACCTAGAAACACATACACACAACAAATTTAATAACATGTTAAAATCTGCAGTTACACTCACATTCATACACATTATTGGATTATATAACTTACCAAAACAAGACTAGAACAAGGACAGCATTTCTGTAAAAATTGTATAGTATCATGTAACCAAGCCGTTGGTAATTCCAGTGTCCATGTATCAGTAAGAGAGGAACCAAAAACCTAAACTGCCCCATTGCAAAATCAGATGCCATTACAGCTTGCCGACCCTCTTGTCCACTGATGCCAACTCCAACATCAGCCATTTGGATCATTGAGACATCATTAGCACCTGTAATGTAACACAAGCATAATGAATCTATAACACAACACAATATAAATCAAAAACTACTAAAATTTCAAACGTTGTCCGAACTTTAAAATGGTGAATGACAAGTTCTAACAAATCTATTACCGTCTCCAATGGCTAGAGTCATGTCTGATGTCCTATTCTTCACAAGGGCAACAATGCCAGCCTTTTGCAGTGGAGCAACTCGGCAACATAGAACAACAGAACATCTACTTGCAAGTTGAAATAGCTGAATAAAGAAGTAGCCAAAATCAACAAGAAGTAAAGTAGATTGTCAACATGATCCAAGATTGAATGGGACTAAACTAACCTCTTCTTCAAGTTCACTGTCAAGAATATGCACAAGACTGGTACCATCAATTACCAAGGCCATTGGATTTGCCTCTGAAGTTCCTCCAACATTGTTGGCAACGGTAGATGTGGACACGAGCTTTTTAGACATGACAAGGGCATCTTGCAAACTTTTTCTGCATGCTGCTCTGTTGTTGCTGTTGATTATAATCTGATTCATTTTGCTTGTAAGGAGCTTTGAGGAGTAGCCAATGGATATGGCAGTTTCTTGTTTGTCCCCAGTCAGAACCCACACTTTGATCCCTGCAATCCTTAGAGACTCAATGGATTCAGGCACACCTTGTTGCAGTTTATCTTCAATGGCAGATGCTCCTAATATGCTGAGACTGTTCTCTACAATGCTAGAAACCTTGCGGAGCATAGCAGCCCTGCCAAAAACAGCAGTGCTTGCAGCCTCGAAGGATGCATGCCATTGCTCAAATTCTGAAGCATTCAAGTCTCTCATCCCAATAACAAGTGTCCTCAAACCAATGGAAGAGTAAGAGTGAAGATGTGCTTCCGTGGCTCTTACTAAGTCCATGTTAAATGACTTGTCTATCACATTAAGCATAGATGTGTCTGCTCCTTTGACAAACACTTTCACAGAACTGTCAGGGAACCCCAATATAACTGACATCCTCTTCCTGTCACTGTCAAACTCATGCATACCCAAGACATTGAACCTGCAATGCTCATAATAGGAAGATTCATTAGAAAAAGAAAAAGGGTAATAACCCTTGAAGAGGGTTTTGTCTCATGTTTATTACCTAACCATCAAGAGAAGTAAACTTAAAGTCACCAAAAAGAAAAAGATAAGTCAAATTTTTATGTGTTTTTCTGTATCATAACATAAATACTGCACAGCCAGGGAACAAAGAAGACATAAACTGCATACAGCATATTCTCCGATCAATACTTCTTAAGAACTAAAACAGACATGAAAATCCACCAAAAATATTTAGACATGATTTCCTATCTGCTTAAACAACACTAACATTGCACTATGAACTACAAATTGTTTCATCATTTCCATTGTAAAAAATTGAAGTTTGTCAGTAACATTTGTGGAGAAAGAGAGAAAAACTAGTAAAAGAAAAATTCAGCTTACTTCTGTCTTTGTCCATGAATATCGATGACTACATGGCCGGAGGTTCGTTCTACTAGCATAAAACCATAGGCTGCGGCAGCATAAGCTAATGCTTGTTCATCTGGTGATTCTCCTTGGTAATCTATCAGTTTTACATCAGGGTCAGGCGAGTCAACAACAAGAGGCACAATAGTGTTGCAGGTTGCCAGTGCTAGAAAGAAATCATGAATCCTTTTTCCCTCCAAATTGAGAAATCCACTTCTTGCTAGCTGCAAAAGCTCTGGATTAACTTTCACCTTCATCTTTGGTCTGAAGACCTTTCCATCCACTGAGCACACAATAACACACAAAAGAAATCATTTTGTATTACTATTTCACCAGTAAGCAAAACCATGATGCATTAAAGGCAATGCTGAAAAGGTATATACTAGAATAAATGAGTAAAATAAATCTCACCTTCAATAGAATGTTCGACTTGATCACCCTCCATGCTGTTCTCTGTAGAACTGTAATCAACCCCCCAGATGCTTGCACATTGAAACTCCATCTTGTTCTGAGTCAGAGTGCCAGTTTTATCCGAGAAAACATACTTAATCTGCCCCAAATCTTCATTAATGTTCAAAGCCCTGCACTGAAACCTTGACTTTGTTTCCTCATCATACATTTTGTTGTCTCGGATCATGAAGAAGGCCTGACCAACCCTGACAAGCTCCATGGAAATGTACAAGGAAATGGGAATCATGACCTGGAACACTATAACTGACATGAGGAATGTGAAGAGAACTTCAAACCCCCATCCATAGTACTCGTAGCTTTCCACTTCCTCCTCTGAAAAGTCTAGTTTCCTATAATATGGCAACAGATTCAACTCATCCTTGTGGCGCTTCAACCACACAGCAGCACAAACTGAGGTGATTGTGCACAATGCCACGAGGAAGAAAGAGAGCCAAATGATCTCATAATTCATGCGTGTCTCCAATCTGCTCCTCTTAGAAGGAGCTCCTGAGCTATTCAGCATAGCCTTGGTCTCACTCCCACAATATGCAGCAACACCAATGGCCCAACTAGTATTCTTGAGCTCACATCCACGAAGCACAATGTTGGAGGATCCAAGTGACAACTTTTTTCCATCAACTTCCATGTTAGCCAGAAATCCATATATGTTCCTATTGGGTTTCTCACACTTGATCACCCCACCAAACCCCTCCTTCCCATGAGTCTCTTGCTTTGCATACCTTGTCTTCAAATTTGACTCCCCATCTAGATTAATAGTCTGCACGTATGCAACCCCAGTTGGATCACTCGTTGATAGCAACACAATATCACAGGGAATGGGTTCATTTGCCTTGATCTTTATCACCTCACCAACTCTAACATCCCTCCACCTCTTCTCCACAAAGTTTCCATCAACCAAAATCGATGCCAACCTATTGTTCTCAACTTTATCACTCCTGTGCCTTCTCCAATCCTCATACGCATCCTTCACAGCTGTGACAAACAGCACAAAGGACAGTGGCAAGATCGAAACAGCTCTTCCAAAAACCGCAAGCTGAGGAAGCTGATTGAGAATGGCAATTATGAGAAAGTAAATGTAAGCGATTCTGTGGAACTGTTCAAAAAGGTTCCTGGGAATGAAACTGAGGATGGAGTATTTGCTCGTGCGGATAGAGTTCCCAGCAAACAAAAAGGTCTCGTTCGTTTTCAAAGGGTCGTTTATGTATACTAACCTCGCATCCTCATCTCTGAGTTCCCTCTGAGACACGCTTAGTCCTTCAGAATCTGCACCCTTTGAGCCGTATCTAATGGGTATGGATTTGGATGCCGAACTGCTCAAACTCACTTCATGGATGGAGTTGTTGCTCTTGCTCCCAGAAGAGCGATTGGACATGGAACTTCTGCGTGATGATGAGTTAACAAGAGTGTTCTCAAACGGGTTGAAGACGTTGCCAAAACCTGAATTTGATGTTGGAAGTTCAGAAATATTAGCAGAGGAATAAGGGTCTTGTTGGTAGTTGTTATCAGGAGCTGTTGTCGATGGTGTCATGATCACATGTGGTCTCTTAGAACCCATGATTCACGAGTCGGTGGCAACGAAAACATGTGAAGGCTTGGAGAAACAACAAAAACTGCAGCGTTGGAAAATTTAAGGAACTAACTAACTAATGTTGTGGTTGTGCAACAACTATGTATATATAAAATATATGTCTATATGTAGCAGTTTAACATGAACACTTTGAGAAGGGTAGTTGAAAACAGAGAAAAGGGTATATATGAAAGAGGTGTGAGATTGTTGAGGAAAGAATAAGAAAAAGCGTGTTGGGGAGGAAGAGGTTTAAGGTCAAAGACGTTGTAGAGGGAAGATGAAGAAGAAGTGTAAGAAAGTATGAGTCTTTGACAGAAAAATTGCATTTTTGAAGAACAAGTCGTAATGGGTGGCGACAGCATGTTTCTCTAGAAACACATAACAATAATAATAATAATAATTTATTAATGATACACTGTTACTTATGATGTAGATTACACTTAATTAAGAAAAATAATTTATGTATTTGCATTAATTAATCAAACATTTCCTCCATTAATAAATTTGTTAGGTCTGCTTTTTAACTAAAATTAGCAATTTTTTGCTTAAAGTAATTAATGTTGTTTCAAAGATTTAAAGAACACATAACTGAGAAGTAATTCTTTAGAGAAAGGGAAAAAGATTGAAGATAATAAACGTTTCTTTGGTATCTTTGACTTGTATTAATTAAAAATAATAGTAATAGTATAATTGTATTGTGTTTATTTATGGAATTGGAAGAAAAGTCTTTCTTGAGAGAGAAGAATGAAGACATATGCATAAGGGTCAATAACCAATTTAAATATATTCAATTTTGGCATAAAAATTATTAGTTTTTAGTGAATTAATTTTGTAATAGAAGGATGATATTCTAGAAAGTCAGCTAAGAGGGATTATTATTATTTATTATTAATATTACTATTCGTTGTTTAGGGGTGTCAGAATTTGACTCAAAAAGAGCTATTATATTCATTTGACGTAACTTTCTTTTTCTTTTTTATATTGATGTGGAATCGTATCCCTATAAAAATTTCTTACAATCATGTTAAATGATTAATTAAAACAAATCAACTATTAATAAAATACCAATAGATCCAAAAGGCACGGATTAAGAACTTTTTTTACACAAGAAAAATATTATCTACGGAAATAATTTACTAAAATAATTATAATTTTAAAAATATAGATATAAACATTGACAAATTTTATTTTAAAAATGAGAGACTAATTAATTGCATGACATTATTAAAATAATAAAACGGTTAAAAAGTCAAAAGTAACATTTTTTTTTTCTAAATAAAAACAAATAGGAACAGACGCATAGTGATAATAATAACAAAAATTATTATTTTATTTGCAGCAGCCTGGTTTGGTTGTGCAGTTTCTTTGTCACAATCAATTTAGATTTTTAATTATTTTTTTAATAATTTGGATTTATTGTATATTAGATCACTAATGCTTTGAGAAACGACAACAACAAGGCTGCTATTATGGCATTCCCTTCCTAATTAATTTAATTTGAATTAAATAATTAACTTTACTCTTTTAAGGACCCGTTTGCCATTTTCAACAGTGAAGGACCCTTTTGCAATTTTGTTTGGTGTTACTTTGAATTTTTTCAGATTTTTAAGAGAACAGGTAAAAAATATATTGTCTTCCATTAAATATGCCTTATTGTTCACATTTACTTACACTTTTTTAATAAGCATATTATATACATTGTTCTAAATTAATTTAATGAAGCTCCTAATCATTTTATTTTTTATGAAATTTTGTAGAGTTTACATATTCAATAAGTAATAACTTCTAGTTTAAAGGTTTATGTAATAAAATTTAATTTATTTAAAATGTTACTAAAAAATTTACCTTTAACAAGATCTTTTTTCCTTTTTACTTATATTCTCAGACACAAATTAGTAGCTACTATTATTTGATAAATTAATAGATTTGATAACATTTTTTATTTATTTTTAACTCATCGTAGTTTCTATGTTTAAAAAATATAAAGTCTCATGTGTTAAATCAATATTAACGAAGAACTTATATTCTAAATGTAATCACTTTTTTTTACAAGTTTATTGGCCAATACCATAAACAAAAAGGAAAGAATAATTAATATTGATTTAATATAACATACCACATAGGGTTTTTTAGAAAATATAGCAACATCATTGAGTTAAAATATTGAATTATTACGGAGAACTAGCGTAAATACAGCGTGACATGTGGTGTCGGGCGTGTGTATGTATATATTAGTAGATAATAATATTATAATATTATTAAGTTAATATATAAAATAAAATTATAGGTTAAAATACTCTGTTGGTCTTCGTTTTTGTTGTAAAATTTTAATTTGGTCGTCGTATTTTTATTAGTCTCAATAAGGTCCTCATTTTTGTAAATTAGTATCAATTAGGTCCTTTCCGTTAATAGAGAAGTAACATCGTTAAGTGGGTGCCACGTGTCAGCTTCTCGTTTTTTTGAATTTTTTTAATTTTTTTTAAAAAATAAATTATATTTTTTAAAAAAAATATTTATGCCACGTGTCAAATTTGTAGTGTGCCACGTGTCAATCTAATATGGTGACACTTGTCAAATTATTGTATGAATCTCAATTTGGTCATGATATTTGTTAATTTGATTTGATTTCAGTCCCAAATTTTTTTAAAATAATTTTAATTTCATGTGCTCCAAATTTAGAACAAATTTAATTTTTTTATAAATATAATGATGATACTTTTATTACAAGTGA
>Ga0214543_1010722_pt1 | contig 13352 bp, 8 predicted proteins | sample CNSS2metaG_FD_160094 | JGI IMG/M metagenome (GOLD analysis project Ga0214543, IMG submission 160094) | Root nodule microbial communities from cowpea collected in UCLA plant growth center, Los Angeles, California, USA - CNSS2 | ecosystem: Host-associated > Plants > Roots > Nodule | place: USA...
AATAAAAAATTCAAAAAAATGAGGAGCTGACACGTGGCATGTCCTTAACACCGTTAACATCATACTAACGGAATGGGCCTAATTGTTACACATTTTCAAAAATATGGACCTAATTGAGACTAAAAAATATTTTAGGACCTATTTGAGATTTTTCAACAAAAACATGGACTAAAAGAGTATTTTAACCTATCATTTATAAATTTCTTACTTTAAAGTAATCATATAATATATTTACTTTGTATACAAAACAAAAATATTTAACGCTTTAATTCTAATAATCAAATTCATAATTTAGTTTCACACTTTGTGTATTTATCCAAATAAAGTTTGAACATAAAAAGAAATGGATCTTTAAAAAACAATACAAAATGAACTTTACAATAATAATAATAATAAAATAAAAATTTATATCAAATTTATCTTCCAATCATCTCTTTTAACTTTTTCTATTGTTTTTATTATATTTTTGTATGTTATATTATGTTAAATTTATTAAAATTGATATTTGACAAATCTCAAATATTCTGGTATTTTTTTACATGTATTTGTGGTACAAGTAAATGACAAACATGGTCTGTGAAAGTTATTTAGAAAAGTTTATGAATGACTTAATTTTAATATATTATTTGACATTAAATTTATAGATAATCATAAATGTTAGAGTAAAACTCTTCCTATGAAACTTAACACCTACATGTACATATTTAGTTATGTACTTCAAATAACATAATGATGTGAGATGTTGACATACATATCTACGAGATAATGCAATATTTAATATTTATTTATAAAAAAACTTAAATAAATAAATTAAATTTTAATTTTTAATTAAATAACAAAAATGTTTGTAAATAATCTGAGTAGAAAACCATTGTTGGCCACCTAAGAGTGGAGAAGGGTAGGAAGAAAAGGAAACAGTGTCTCTTTCAAAAAAATAGGGGGTGGATTGAAAAATTACGAGGGTGGGGAAAGAATGAATTAGGCCCAACTTCAGGAGCAAAAACGAAAAATCACAAATTTCAATCCCTCGCGCGCTGGAGAGTGGAGTAGAGACCCAATTCCCTCCTCATTCTGAAAAGGTGAGAGAGCCACTTCACATTTTAAAAAATTTGCAGAAATGCCCGTGCGCCGTCTCAGACTCGATTCCGACACCGACGAAGAAGAACAACACCCACTCCAACCCCAATCCCAACCACGGCCACAGCCACAGCCACATTTTCCGGCGGTTCCCGTTGAAATCTCCGACGATGAAGACTTCATCGACGTCGCCGAAAGCCTCTCCCCGCCCTCCCCTTCCTGTCCAGTCTCCGACTTCCTCCGCCGCCTCGGTCTGTCTCTCAAGAGAGACTGGCTCGCCTCCTGTCTCCGCCAACTCCAAGCCTCTGTTGCGTCCTTCGAACACCTCGACGTTGCCGCCAAAGCCAAACGTTGTTTCGAGCAGTTCCTCTTCGCCGACATGAATTCATGTGGCGCCGGCGTTCTCCCTCCCAACGTCGATTCCATGCACCTTCGCGTTCTCCCTGGTCCCTACGTTTTGCAGGTGGGCCTTTTCTTCTTGTTTGTATAATTGTCATACACATGTATCTATTTCATCGTTAGATGGTTTGTTGATATGTATTTTCCGCTGTTTTGATACGTAAGTGCTGTCAATTTTTATTTGTGGAATTTGGAGACTTGTGAATTTTCACCGCAATGTTCAATTCATGGTTGTAGGTTGATGAAATAATTAATATCACTTGTAACCTACGAGGAAGATACGAACAAGCACCTCCTGGACCTAAGAGGTGCCTCAAGTTGTCAATGACTGATGGTGTTCAGAGAGTATTTGGAATGGAGTATAGGCCTATCAAAGCGCTTGAAGTTTGTGCCTCTTCTGGTTTAAAGGTTTCTTTCTCTGTTGTGGCATTCCTTCCTTTAATTTGGATGGGATAAACCTTAAATATAGTTCTTTAGGCTGCCTGGTGCTATTTTTCGATTAGAATTGGAGTTTAACTTTGGTAATCTATGTGATCTATTAATGCATGCTTTTGTGTAGTGAATTATCGGGATGAAACTCCTATTCGGTCTATTCTTAATTTTCTTGTTTTGTGTGTGGTTCTCTTTGGGGTTTTCACTTCCATATGCAATCTCTGGGTTTATGATTTCCACACTGTTTTGGTTAAGTTACTTGTCACTGATAGTGATGTAGAGGTGTTTATTTGACACTTGTAGGTTGCTATCTCTAATGTACATGTGCGTCGTGGACTTCTAATGTTGGTCCCTGAAACCATTGAAATTTTGGGGGGATTGGTTGAGGAGCTGGATGCTGCTCGAAAACGACTGGTTGAAGAAATAAACAAGCCACCTAGGGGGAAAAGGTATCAATTATTGCAATTTGATTATTTGGACCAAACTGCACAATTGGAAGTTGTATGATATCTTGATGTGGAAGCTACATTGGTGCAAACTTTTTTGCTGCCTTATACTATTACCATATGTAATTCTGCTGCATATAGGTAAACCTTGATTTAGTGGTCTTCATTGTCCTCATGCAGAAACAAAAATGGAGAGCTCCCTCCTTTAGCAACTAGAGCAACACTTGCTGCATGGCCTCCAGGTGGGGTTGATAATCGTGCGTGCAATGGCTCCACGCTGCACAGTAATGTTTCTTTCCAAGAAAACAACCAAGGTGCACTTTGTGTTACAGATAAAAGTATTTATGTGTGTGGATGGTAGCGCACATCTATGATGTTGACAATTTCCCGACTTTGTCCTTGTTTGTTCTTCATGAATCATTAACTACAGGTGCTGGCCAGAGCATACCTAGCCCTGTTAACAACTTACCAACTGAAGATACTTTGTCCATGGGTGCACGCAGTGCTGCTTCTAATTCAATACCCTGCATGTCATCACATTCCAACGCCATGAATGTGGATACGCCTAGGAATACCGATCCTGTATCCCATGCTAGTCCTATGTCTAACCAACTCTCTTCTGTAATCTCAAGGGCCAAGGATATGCACATAGATGCTTCTAATGCAAGGGAATGTTCTATTGACCATCAGTATTCTAACATGGATTCAAATGTTGCAGCGGCACATATGGACTCAGTTAATATAACACGAGAAAATTCTGTAGGTATTGAGTGCTCTCCTGTTGTTGTCAATATTGACACAGATACAGATAGAACTCCTGTTGCTACAGATACTACTCATCTGCAAAGAACCTCATCCACTGTTTTAGACACTAGCGATGTCCAGATGGTTGATGCCATTGACCATCCACTCATACTGTCTAGAGACCAAGAGGTTCCTTTCACATACATAGCTAGTTTGTCAGCTAAGTGGGCTAAAATCAAGGAGGAAGCTCCTTCCGTTCAGGGGAAAATCAAGGTAAGATGATAAACTATCTCGTGCATTTGGTTTTTGAGTATGAGTAGCTGGAAACTTGGAATGACTAGTTACCCACATGTTTTACTACAACGTTAATTTCTGTGATCCGAATCCTCTTGTTTGTATTCTATCCTGTTTATATTATGTCATATCGTTTTTGAGTTTGAGATTTGAATATGAGCCATTTGTTGCTGTTCTGTGGTGAAATTGGCTCTCGGGTGGAATTTTCTTCGGAGCATGTCTTCATTCTTCCAACTGATGCTTAGGTCAGAGCTTTTGCAATCTTAATTCTTTCTAAGTATACGTGTATATTTTTTTTGTAGTGCTTTTTGACTGGTGTAAAAGGATTCCAGTTTAAGAAAAGGACAACATATGAACTTCAGGCATATGTAGACGATGGTAGCCTTATTTCTGAAATCCTTGTCGATCATAATGTGAGTTTGCTCTAGAATTCAAGCTTTTATCCATTGGTCTTTATCTTTTAACTGTAAGAAGTTAATCACTGAGAGAAATAATTTAGGTTGTAGAGAAAGGAATTGGTTATTCTCCTGAGGAGGTAACTGCGGCTCTTTCTTCTCCTGACACAAAAATCGTACACCAAATGAAGGATACAATGCGTAAATTTCAAGCCTTTTTAGCAAACTTTGAGGTAAATAAAAATTCTCTAGCTGTAGATACAAGGGAATCTGACAGATTCTCGCAAGTTTTACGCAGTTAGCTGGATTGACTACGAATTAATCGTTTTTTATTCTGTTAATTATCATATTCACGTTTTTTGTCTAGGGAATAATTCTTGTGGAATTCAATAAAAAATCTCCCCTTCCACTTGCTCTAGAGATGAGTCAAGGTTGTCCGCAGTCTGATGCATGGTTACTTCTGAGAAGGCTGAAGTCTCTTCAACCTGCACTAGTTCAAAACCCTACGGATCCGATTGAGTTATCCCCGTAATTATCTGCATGACTGGCATTTTGTAATTTGGCCTGGACAAAGTTGTGCTCGAAATAATTGCAGACCTTAATATCATGCATGATGAATGTAGTACCATTCTGCACACTCGTCACCATCATATACTCGAGTTCCAAGACCCTGCATAACTAAGATGGACATAGAAGAATGACGATGTGAGAGAGCATTTGTTGTTGCACCAACTTGTATTCTGGTATTCTATGTAAGAAATGCTTGTAATATTAGCCAGAGGAAAAGTTGGTGTTCATTTTGGTCAAAAACAAACGAATAGCCTTCCCTTTGATCCCAGTTCAGCAGAAGAGAAAAATCGGGGTAGGTGGACCATACTCTCAATTGGAAAAAAAGACTAATGACTCTTTGGGGGAAAGAGGAAAGAATCAAGGTTACAATGTTATGAAAGGTTGCCTGGTATATAAGTACTGGTGAAGCACGGATTGGTATTGTATATTTTCATTGTTCTTGGTGTTAAGGTGTTCCCGTTGGAGGTTTATTTGTTGGATGAGATTGTCTATATCTACATCTAAGGATGTATTGCAACTCCTGAATGGTCACGTGATTTGTTCTTGTAATTTGAAATGTAACTTCTGCAGTGGATTTTAGCTTTGCTACATGTAATCTTAAGTAGTTTTTGTAAAGTTTGCTCTGGCATTTTCATTATCAATGTACCCCCGATATTATAGTGATTGAAACAGTCATAAATGTACATATCTGGGAACAACTCTGCAGTATTTTTCTGGTGAGTAGCTCTGAAGATTAATGAAAATTGTTTCACTTCTCTGTATTGAGTGAAATACTCATTCAGTTTTGGAAAAAAGATTTTTATAATTAAAACAAAAATAGAAAAGATTTTCGTGATCTTAACAATTAACTGAGCGATAAGAGTGACAGTTGATTTCCTTCAAGAACAGTTATAACCTGAGAGAACGTTATCTACTACGCATATGAATAACCAGAAACACTTAATGCCACGCCTCAAATGATTTTTATTTTTTCACAAGGTGAAACAGTTTACAACAATAGATATCATTTCCACATTAACATGGCATGGCCAGATTGTAATATAAAATAGATGTTTAGTTGGGTTTGATATTGGGACTCCTCACTGACTTGGGGTTTATATATTTCTTCAAGAATTTAAGATCAAGGACCTTCTTGCTGGTAGCTGGATCCTCCTCAGAAGACTCCGAAGTTAGTGATGAGCGGTTAAAAAACCCTAACATTTCAGGGAAACATACCTGCCAATAGAACGTTGTCGTAAACCAAGCTGGTTCGGTCAAGTAGGAGTCCCCACGGCAAACGCTATTCACAATTGCTTTGGCAGCTTCTGTCACTGATCTTATGGGCATCACACCAACATGCATCTGTTGCCAAGAAACAAAATGAATAAATAAGAGAACCAAGTATTTACAATGAAAAGCAAGCACAGAACTTGAATCCATTTTCAATTATACGAGTTATAGAAGCGAAGTTGAAATTCTGATTAGAAAGAACATTAGGAAATAAAACGAAAAACATGTTAAAAATTGCATCTAAATTTTGTCTTAAAAGTAAATATAGTTTACATCTCTTATTTGTTGATCAAAAACCATCTTGCCATCGTTGGATAGGATCTTCCCTTGAGACATTTCTGACTCTATCAGTCCTGGAGTGACTATAGTTATTCCTATGTCTCTTCCCAATTCAGTTCTCAGAGTCTCATATAGGCTGATAACTGCTGCTTTGCTGGCCTAAAAAGAATTTACAAAGCTATAAATTGTCATTATTGGCTACAGATTGACACTAGAAATAGAAACGATTCATGTGTGGAATCATCAACTTCAATTTTTAAACAAAGTTACGTGGTTTTTTCTGAAAAAAAGTCACTGAATCTATGTCCTCTGGAATTATATCATAACAGAAGCTTAATTAATTGGGTTGTTGATAGAGTCTGGTCTGTTACATTGTAGATACTCATCTTCGGAACAGGCAACCATCCATTACAAGAAGCTACCGCTACGATCTTGCCTTTGCTTTGTCTGAGGTGGGGGATTGAAAAGTAAGTGCTATACGCAGAACCCCAGAAGTTAATGTCCTGTCAAATAAAAGATTTATCATCTGAAAGTGATGAATTGGAAATGTTCACAATCTATTTCTTAACCAGCTGCAGAGAAGAGTTAATATAGATAAATTCTTTACCATTACGGGTGCAAAGTTAGTGATATCAGTGGTGTCCTCAAACATGCTGAGAGCATTTATTCCAGCATTGTTCACCAAATGATCCACTGCAAAGAGAGTCATATTTAACGACTGATTAACCATAAAAATACATCCAAATCAAAGCATGAGAGACACATTTATATATCACTCTGCTTAATTCTGTTGTGGGTTGTTATCAATGTCAAAAACTAGTGCTAGTAAATGAGAAACCTATATATATATAAGCACTTGTTGATGTATCATTGTGGTGTGTGTATTCATTCAGTTACATCATTTTTGAAAAGCTTGAGAAAAAGTTACATCGTCCAAAGTGGTTGATTGTTGAGTCAACGAATCGTTGGCAATCTTGGGGTCTTGAAACATCAGCAGGAATGGTGATTACATCTGGGGATCCAAGCAATTTGGCATTGCCGGCAACTTCTTTGATTCGATTTTCTCTTCTGGCAACAAGTGCTAGACGCGCCCCTCTTTTAGCATACTCATACGCAAGGTGCTTTGCGAAACGAAATCAGAAAAACCCAGAAACAAAACCAAATCCCTCAGTGAATTACAAAAACTAATAGGTCGTTGGAAGGTAAATGGTTTAAAACATGCAAGAACGTACCTCGCCTATCCCCGAGGATGCTCCAGTGATGAGTACCACTTTTCCTGCTACATCCTCTCTAGAAATTGATCTTACGATGAAGCGGAGAATCTTGAATAACAGAAAGGGTGGTAAAATGAGTAGCAGAATAGCCAGGCTTAGAGCGGGAACGAGAACGTTCAACATTCCATGAAAGAAAGCCATTGTTTTGGTGGAAGAAAAGAAGAGACCAGACAAAGACACATGAAAGAGACACTCAAACTCAGTCTTTATTTTGAGCTCTTTAACGATGCCATTTAATTTTGCATTAGAGGTAAACAACACTTAGCGTTTTTTTTCCCTTCTAATCCGGATAGTCAGACGTGGTAAAATAGGTATGATTTCATTAGCGCGTGGTAGTAAAATGACTAAATAAGTATAATCTCGTATAATCAACTTAGCGCGTGATATATCAGTATAGTCTTAAAATGCGTGTTACTAAGATGTGTCAACAAATATAGTATTAAGACGCGTGTTAGTGAGAAGTGTCAAAAAATAGTCTTAAGATGTGTGTTAGTAAAATGTTTCAGAAAATAGTCTTAAGACGCATGTTAGTTAAATGTGTCAAAGTTGGTGTGTACTTTGTTATTTAGATGTGACAAATAAGTATGATCATGTAGGATATTAAATAAGTATTAATTGAATGTGATCAAATAGGTATTGTTTCGTGAACACTTGATAGTCGGATGTGACAAAATAGTTAATCTCGTAAATATGTGATAGTTAGACGTGACAAAATAGGTATGGTCTTATCTAAGTGTATTATTTATGGTAACATCTTATTTACATGTGATATTTATTATGCTTGTGACAAAATAGGTAAAACCTAATTAATACGTGATAATTAGACATGGTAAAATAGGTATGATCTCATGAACGCATGTTAATCAGACATCACAGACGCGTTATCAAATAAATGTGGTATGAGGATACTAAATACATGTATACATGTCATGTCAAAATAGGTATGATCTCATTAACGCGTGGTAGTTAGACGTGACAAAAATAAGTTTGATCTCATTTAATTTAAATTGTCTACATAACTATATGATTTTAAGATACTATGAACAAATTGGTTGGATGTGTCAAGGTTGGTGTATGCTCAAGACACCATATACATTACTTAGATGTGCTAAAATTGATATAGTCTTAGAATGATGCATACATGTTTATTAGACATGACAAATAAGTATTGTCAAAAAATGCTTAACACATGTCAATTAGATTTGTGAAACTATGTATGCACACATGATAAGTATGTATAGTAAACTAGGTATAGTCTCAAGAACCCATGTTAATTAGACCTAGCAAAACATGTATGGTTTTAGGATTGATGGTGGATACATGCTACTTAAATGTGTCAAAATTTGTCTAATGATGTTGAATATGGGTTAAAGATAACAAATAAATATGTTTAGGGCAAACATAGTATTTAAATGTGTCAAAATAGACATGCTTTAAAAATATTGAATATTACTACTAAAATATCTCTAATTTCACAACGTTATATACATTAGTTAAACATGGCAAAACATATATACAATTTTAAATACTAAATATGTTAGTTAAATTTAGCTAAAGTAAATACAATTTGAAGATATTGAATAAGTTTTACCTAAAAATTATAAAATGACTATAATTACATGATATTGAGTACAAATATGTTATATCTTTGGCAATAAATCCAAGACTTCACGAAAACTAAAAAACATAACACTTTTTCTATTACTCTCTTTATTTTTTTAGTATTGTTTCAATCAAAATTAACTTTTTGTTAATTTTTAATTTCAAGATGTTATAATTTTTCTTGTCTATTATATATTTTTATTTTTGTCATATGTTGAAAATTACTTAAACATTAAAAAAATGAGGAAAAAAACTGAAAAAAAAGCTTATTTAAAATGAATTTAAGAAAAATTCTTAATTTTGTAGAAAAAAAACTGATTCGGACTTGTATTTAGATGCAATGTTCCTCGCTCGCATATATATTTGATAATCTCCTTCACTTTCTTTTAAATTTATCAAATTGATTTTATAACTTTTAAATGTTTGTGAGGGAAGTTAAACTCATCCTGCCTTCCAACTTTACCACCTTATAATTGTTTTCCAATACATTTAATAATTATTTCCTTTATAAATGTTCAGGTAAAAACAAGAGACAAATGAAATAAGGGTTAAATATGTCTTTTGTCGTTCAAGTTTAAGTGAAATTTAAAATTAGTCTCTCTTCAAAACTTTTAACCAATTTAGTCTTCATCTTTAAAAATGCGTGAATTTAATATTTTTTACCAAATTTTATCAAGTTTATTTGACATTTTAAACACATTTGTTGATAACATTTGAGTTAACATTAAAGCGAATATGTATCAAACGGTGTAAACAATTCAAATATTATTATGAAATGCTCTTGAAAAGTCAGATAAACTTAACAAAATTTGGTTAAAATGACTAAATTCACGCATTTTTAAAGATAAATGACTAAATTGGTCAAATTTTTTGAAAAGAGACTAATTTTAAAGTTCACTAAAACTTGAGGGATCAAAAACATATTTAATCCATCAAATATCTATGAATTAAAACTAGTGTAAGTATTAACGGATTCAATAAAGCTACTTCCTAGTAGTTTATCTAAAAGATAATTTCTTAACTCCCAAAGATTATTCTCCTTACCTCTGTAATTCTTTTACCATAAAAATTTTCATGACAAAAAAATGAGCTCATATACAAACAAACCCTTACTCTAATATTTTATATTGGCATGATGAGAACCATGGTCAAACGAGGAAAAAAAAAACAAAGAACATGATAATTCCAGAAGAAAGGAAAATAAAAAGAGAAAATAGTAAAGTCTTGTTTTAATTATTATGAATCATCTTCCTCTGTGAGAAACACTTGGAAGGTGAAGTAGGTGACGGAATGAAGAATGCAAAGTAAGACTTTATTCTGCCTTATGCTGTGGCATCACGAGATTGGTTTTGATGGCAGATTTGTTTGAAGAAGGTGCACAGATGAGGTTGCAGGCCCAATCTACGAATTGAGGATGAAAGACTTTCCAAGGAAACAAGGCTTTGGGCCACGATGGATCTGTAACATACATATCTCCCCTGCATGCACTTTCAACAATGGCTTTTCCACATTCACTAGCTGATCCCATTCGAACTCTTCTCATAGCATCCTGGAACTCACATTTCGCCCTTAATGTAAGTTCTGTCTTCACAAGACCGGGCGTCGCAATTGTTATGCCGATACCACTGCCAGCTTCCATTCTCAGAGTCTCGAAGAAGTTTACTATCGCTCCTTTGCTCGCCTGCATTTACCGTTCAAACCATCACAATTAATCACAATTTGCTTCGATTCAATTTTCTGTACCTTCAAAATGAATGAATATCAGAGTTTATTTATACATTATAGATACTTATCAGCGGTAGTGGGAACCATGCGCAAACCGAAGCAATCACTATGACCCTCCCTTTGCTTATTTTCAGATGTGGGATTGCATATATCGTCGCATTAACTGCTCCCCAAAAATTTACATCCTGTCAAAAATTAAAAAAAAGGTGGGATTGCTACCGATCTAACCAATTTTTATATCACATCATAAATAATTTTATTAACGAACCACTTCAACGATCTTCAAATATGATTGAAATATAAAATAAATTTAAAGATTAAATATATTTTTGTCCATTCAATTTTTAATTTTTATGCACTATTTTTTTAAGTAAATTTTAACAATTCTTAAAAATTGCTTTAAATTTTCATCTCTCACGAAATGCAGAGATTTCCAATAATATATAAGACTTTACAAATTTAATCTCATTATCCTCGTACTTTTTATTTTTCTCATGGTGCATCAGATATTTATAGTAATAAATATATATTTTTTTCTTTTTATAATACTTCATATATTTATATAGATCATTATTATTTTATTATATAATATATATATATATATATATAATAATTATTTAAATTAATAATATAGATTTATAATAATTATTAATAATATATATGTTTAATAATTGTTATTATTATCAATATATATATATATATATATATATATATATATATATAATAAATTATATATATTTATTAAATATTAAAAAATATAATAAAATAAATATATAATATAAATTTTTTATTAAAATTTATTAAATAAACAATTTTAAACTTTAATATTTTTATCTTTTTTATTTCATAATATACATATATATATAACAATTAATAATAATAAATATGTATAATAATTAAAATATGGTTAAATTTTAATGTTTCATCTCATTTCATAATTATTTTATTTTATTTTTATCATCAAGGATGTTTTGGTAATCTTCAAATTTTATATATTAAAATAATGTTTTTTAATCTATCACATCACTCAAATCACTTACTAACTTTTATAAAATTTATTTCTAACTCCACTCATTTCATCCTTTAAATCCACTAAAAAAACACACATTCATCCACTCAAATCCACACAAATCTATCTTTTCACTCTCTTCTAAATCCATCTTATGAAAGGAACACAACCTTAGTGAAAATTAGAATTAGTTCCTCTTGAAAACCTTTAATAAATTTAGTCTCTTATCTTTAGAAATGCATAGATTTAGTCTTTTAAACCAATTTTTATAAGTTTATTTGACGTTTCAAACGTGTTTCTCATTTAACATTGAAGTGATGATGTGTCAAACAGTAGTGTAAACAAACTAAAATAATACTATAATGAGATGTGTTTGAAACGTCAACTAAACTTAATACAATCTGATTTAAAGAAATAAATTCACTATTTTTAAAGATATAAGACTAAATTAGTTGAGGATTTCCAAGAACATCTAATTCTAATTTTTACTCAGAGTTAAAAAATCAAAAAACATATTTAATCCTAAACTTAATCAAATTTGATTTTGTTAAAAAGATTAAATTTACACATTTATAAAATTGAATGACTAAATTAAACCAAAATTTCTAAAAAGAACCGATTTCAATTTTGAATAAAAATTAGAAAATAAAAAATATATTTAATCATATTTTTTAAATTATATCATATCTCGAACCATCTCACGGCTTACCATAACTGCAGTATATTCAGAAACATCACGCATATTCTCCACAGTTACAGGTCTACCACTGATTCCTGCATTATTTACCAGATGATCCACTGCACAAAACACCAAATCTACCAGTTTTAGCTGTAAACAGAAGAGTAGAAATGAAAGAACAAACAAAAAGTTACACTACTGATATACGTCTTCCGAAGTAGTTGACCGTTTCATCAACAAAGCGTTTGCAATCATGGGGCTTGGATACATCAGCACCAATGATGGTAACATCAGGAGAACCCAGAGATCGTGCTTTATCACTCACCGCCGCAAGGTTCTCCTTTCTGATATCAACCAGAGAAAGCTTTGCTCCTCGCCTTGCATATTCATAAGCTATTTGCTTTGGAAAATCACCAAAAGTAAAACTCATATTTACTATAGAGCAAAAAATTTGCATCAAAAAACATATTTCCAGGCACAACATGCTCTAACAAGGATAGGAAAAAAAAAAAAAAAAAGACCTCGCCAATTCCTGAGGCTGCTCCGGTGATTAATACGACTTTGTTTGCGACGTTTTCTTTGCGCAGAGATTTTCTTACGTGCATAAGCAGCTTGAATATGAGGGAAGGTGGCATTAGAATGGTGAAGAGAAGTAGAGAAAGTGGGGGCAATGCAAAGTCGAGAAGCTTGGTAATTGCATCCATGGCTTTGTGAGATTGAATCGGCACTTCCAGAAAGAGAAAAATATCTGACTTTATATATTACTATATTTAGCAGCAGCCAAAAGACATTTATAGATGGTAGTTGTTATTTGGTGAGAAACCTTTTATGATACAACCAACCATACTGATTATATGATTTCTGTCAACTGTTTTTTTTTTTTTTTGTTAGAATTTTGTTTCAAATATAATTTTTTTCAAATTTATTTTAATTATTTTCTAAAATGTATTAAACTATGTAATATATGTTAGGTATTTTTTTTATCTTATACATAAAATATTTGGACATTTATCTTCAACTGTAGTAAGTTTATAAGAAGAAAATGCTCTAAAACTGTTAAACTATTATATATATATATATATATATATATATATATATATATATATATATATATATATATATATATTTTTTTTTTTTATTTTTATTTTATATTTTGTT
>Ga0214543_1010735_pt1 | contig 13333 bp, 3 predicted proteins | sample CNSS2metaG_FD_160094 | JGI IMG/M metagenome (GOLD analysis project Ga0214543, IMG submission 160094) | Root nodule microbial communities from cowpea collected in UCLA plant growth center, Los Angeles, California, USA - CNSS2 | ecosystem: Host-associated > Plants > Roots > Nodule | place: USA...
CAACTCCTTCCTTTTTTGGGGTTTGGCCGTCTGTACTTCTCAAATATCAACTCCTTCCTTTTTGGGGTTTGGCCGTTTGTACTTCTCAAATATCAACTCCTTCCTTTTTGACTAAGATTGCACGCTGATCCTCTGTACCTCTGCGCCATAATCGTATGTTCCATCTACCACTCCCTTGGGCCGGGATGCACTCGGCCAAAAGGGGCCGAAATATATTCGGCCATCACACTTATTGGGCCCTCTGTGTTGTGTTGGAGAAAAGGTGAAAAGCAGTTACCCCAGTGACCGGGCCACAACGAATGTGCCTCGTACTTGGGCCAGGGTGATCTCGGCCATTTCTGTTTTATTGGGCCGGGATGTACCCGGCCATACACCAACATTAACAAAAGTTAATATTCATTGTATTAAATAACTATGTTTCCATCTATTTATTAGCAGTTATTCGTCTAGAAAAAATTTGGAAATACACTCGCTGTTATAGTTGTCAAAATAAGTTGAAACTCGTAAGTTTATCTAGTCCACCATGGATTCAAGCCTGGTTAGGTTTAAAGTAATTTGAAAATTTGAGTTCAGGTCAAAAATGAATTTGGCCCACTATGAACTCGACTCACCCGGGTTGAACTCGTGGTGAACGTTGGTTCACCAACACGGACATAAAAAATATTATTATTGGGATTATTTTTTTTACTTTATTTAGATTTATGATTTAGTTTTTGGGATGAATGATTATTTATTGTCTAACAGGAGAAAAAATAAATTTTTAAAATAGGTTTGGACATTTTGGATTTTGGTTACATATTAGAAAGAAATGTTAGGTTGAGAAAAAAAAATATTAATTTTTTTAATTAAGGGGATCAATCCATTTAACCCACCAACCCATGGTGGGTTGGGTTTTGCTCAAATTTCTAGAGTTCACTAATAAGTGGGTCGGATTGGGTTAGGTCACTATATGTGTTCACTTATGATGAGGATTGTTTTGGGGAAAAGGAAGACAATGAATTTAAGTGGATTAGAGGGTTGTGAAGTTTGTGTTGTTCACTTAAAGTTTGTGTTTGGATCTATAACAACAAACCAAAATTAATTATGCTTAATAATACTAATATTAATTATAATATTAAAAATTTATAATATTAATTACCAAGATCAATAATTATGAAAGGTTAGTAATCAGATTGATAATAATAATATTATTAATAATAGTAACAATTATACTATAGTAATATTATTAATTATTATAATTATTTGTATAGTAATAATAATAATAATCCTCTCTTCATCCCTTTAAATCCATCCACCCACTCTCCTTCAAATTCTCTCCCCAATCCAAACATTCCCTAATGGTGTGTTTGGATGAGGTAATTTAAGAGAATAATTCATTTATTTGGAGGATTTGAATTTATTTTAAGTAAAATGGTTTGTTTGAACGAGGAAATTAAAAAGGAAATTGAAATTGAGGAATTTTAAGAAGGTATTTCAAATCACTAAAATAGTATAATTTGAAATTCACTCAAAAAGGAAGGAAATTAAAATTCCACAATTTGTGGAAATCCTCATTGTTCAAGATTACAGGTGTTAATTTGGCCCAAATGACCTATATGACCTAGATGGGTCAGGTCGGCCCGACGACATACACGGGCCAGGTCGGCCAGACGATCCAGACAGACCAGGCAGGCCCGACGACCTAGATGGGGCGGGGCGGGTGATGACCTAAACGGGTCGGGCTGAGACGACACAGTCTTAAATTTGTCCAAATTTGGATGAGTTGACCTCGACCGAAATTTGGAAAAATTTGGTCGAGTCAGCACTAGCCGAAATTTGGCCGAATGTGACCGAGTTGTCTTCTACTGAAATTTGACCAAATTGGACTGAGTTTACAATGACCAAAATTTGGTCGAGTTGGCTAGATCAAAATTTGACCGAATTTAAATATTTTAAGTTGATAATTATATTTGTTAAATTTAATTTCAAAATTTATATATTAATATAAATATTATTAAAATGAAATTTTATCTCATAAGCAAAATTCAATTATTTTATCCAAACAAGAAATTAAAATTTAAGGTATTACAATTATTCTATCCAAACAGATTATTTAGAAAATGCAGAGAATTCAATTGTAAGAATTTCAAATGCAATGCATTTCAATTTCTTATAATTGTTGAAAAGCTTTATCCAAACACAAGGTGAGGGATTTGGTTTGAGGTGAAAGTGACTGGATTTAGAAATAAAGTTGGTGAGTGATTTGATTGGTGTGATAGATTAAAAATTAAGTTTAGTTGAAAGAAAAACAAGAATACCAAATTTTCCTTGATGTTGAAAATAATCTAAAATTATATTTAGATGAGTTAGATTTATTTAATAAAAAATATTTAAATGAATAAATAAAAAAATATTTTAATAAAAAAATAATAATAATACAATATTTTTACTTCATTTTTTTTTTATAAAAAATTTAGAAATTTGGGAAGAAATAATAAACAATTTAATAAATGCATGTGAATTAATGTTAATTAAGAAAATGAAAAATGAAACGATGGCATAATGGGAATCTTACTTAAATGACCCTTAAAACATCACACAAAAATGATCAAATAAGGAAATCCTGATGTTCTTTCTTTTCCCTCCCTCTCAAATTCTTAAAAGTGAACAATTAACCCATCTTTAAATCATGTCTATCTAATCCTTCTCTACAATAAATTCATTCAAGAGAACATAAGAAAATAATCAACCCACAGTGAACTGAATAGACCGAGTGACCCATTTTAACACTCCTCAAAAAATAATTCAAATTTCTTATCACTAAAAACTATACCAAAAGATGGTCTGTGATATTTTACGTCAATAATAAATTACATTAAAGCGGTAAACGTAAAATCATAACTTAGCACCATTAAGGGATTAATGTCAGCATTAAGTCGTTAATGTGATTGAGTGTGAGAAAAAGGTGAAGAAGAAAGTGATTAAGATTTTTGAAACACATGCCATGAAAGACTTAACTTAACCCACACCTTAAGATGTAATGTATTATAATGGGTTATTTCATTATTATATGTACCACTCGCTAATACTAAAGATAAGCCATTTCCATGTCTTGTTTTGGCCCTCCACTAACACCCCATTCAAGTGCCAAACCACCAATCACCACCACTTTTAATGCCTTTCTGATATTTATCTATTAATTCCTTCCAGCCTCACAATTTTCAATACAACACTTCTGCTATCGACACCTCACATTTTTTTTTCTTCAACCCATTAATCACTGTGCCCAAAAACTAAACTCAAAATCATGTTCATGCTTTTAATTTTAAATATTATATGAAAAACAACCTTTTCACAAGAAAACAACATCGAACACGTATCACTGTTCTAGTGGATATGGACGACAGATATCACTACACAAGGCGTTTTACATCAATTTTGAAAGTCAAACAAACAAAATCACTGCATATATATTATCTTCAGTACATTATCATTTACTAATTTTTAAAAATACATAACAAGAATAACTATGCATAATGAATAAAACCATTTTTATGAAATAATAATATCCCATTGTTTGGACAGTTATATTGTTACATAAAAGAGAAAAATGAAATATGAAAACTTGTGGTCAATGCCATGCTACATGCACACATCCAATTTGCTCAGCATGCGATTTATGAACATCGATATTTATATAATCATGTCTATCCGAATCACTTACCACTATCCCCTTTTTTCTGGAAATTTTAACTTTACTATTTTATCCCAAACAGAGGATTTTCCAATTATATTAAGAGTCGATCCAAATCATATCTCCACTTTCAATTAAGTATATCCCTGTATCATCATATATTTTTTTCTTTTTTATCAGTATTAAAGAATATATTAATATAGAACACTTGGATGCTCTAATCTTTATACACAAAAACTCAAAAAAAAAAATATAAAACAAAAAGTATATAGTTTTTATATTTCTTTTTCAGCAAAGAATGAATAAATTAAAGAAGAGAACATATGGGGTGCTCTAACCCTTTTACAAAAAGATCAATAACATATACAAAAAGATGCAGAAGCTTGACATCGAAACCTTTCAAAACATGACAGCCAATAACTAGAGATCCATCAAAGATTAAAAAGACCCTAAAGAAGATGCACATGAGACTAAAGCAGTAGCCACAAACTTGTTCTGCTGCTCCAAAATACACAACCAAAAACAGAGACAGAAAGGCCCTACACATGAATAGGTATAGGCAAAGTGTCACTAGTGCAATACCCCCTTTTGGCCCCGATTATTTTCAAGATTCTGCCTCGGTTTAAGAACCGAGGCATATTAAAGCGAGGCCAAAAGGCACCCCCTTTTGGCCTCGGTCATTACCCGAAGCCATAGATCTCTTTTCTGCCTCGATTGCAGAGAGACCGAAGTCATAGATTCAATATTTTTTTAAAAAAAATAAAAAAATTCGCAGGACCGAAGCCATAGATCTTCACGCTGCCACCACAACCATTGAAGACGCAACATCACCACCATCATTTCCACTGCAACGTCGGCGCGAGCTCCACCTTTGCACATCGAACCAGATTTGCGACCACCATGGCAGCAGCGGAGACATATCCTTCATTACAGCAGCGAACCAGAACAGCGCCAGCATCAATCACGTGAGAACACACCAGAGACGCGAGTTCAGCCACCATAGTTCCATTCTTCATCTCACCGGCAGCACCCATCGCGAATCCTTCGCGCAGTCCACCAAGCAGTGACGAGAACTCCATCGTTCAGCCATTGACGCCGCAGCAGCAGCGGAAACCGTAACCACCTACACCACCGTTTTATCGCTGCACCTCGCCTCATCTTCAGCAACACATGCACTTTCGTGAGCCACCGTGAATGCCAATACTGCACCACTCACCATGGAAGTGCCTGGAATAGTTGCAACAGCGAACATAACTTCCACACCACCATGCAAACGCAACAGCAGCAGGCAGTCCATCACACCTGGGGTTCGCGCAGAGAGAATTAGGGAAGAAGATGAATAGTGATCGGGGTTCACGATTTGGGGATTTTAACAGGCTCAATAGCCTCGGTCGAAGGGGACCCGAAACCAAAGGGGCGGCGCTGATGAAATTTTTAAATTAGGGTTTCTGGACAGGGTTATAGGCTTCGGTTCTATTTCAACCGCGGCCTAAAACTGCCCAATATTGCCTCGGTCGAAAAGCAACCGAGTTCAAATGTGTTCTCGCTGGCGCCAATTTAAAATTTTCATTTCTGGGCTGCCTAATAGGCTTCGGTTCTTAAGGAACCGAGGCCTAAAGCTGCTTACGACACCAGTTGTTTGTAGAACCGAAGCAATTTAGGTTGCTGAAATTGCAAAACTGCCACCGCCTCCTTATAGGCTTCGGTTCCGCCATAACCGAGGCCTATAAGGCGAGGTAAAATATCAAATCTGCACTAGTGCGTATAGAATGATGCATTCTAAGGTCATCAATACCATGGAACCCAATTAGGAGCCAAACATAACCTGAAGCAATAAGACATAATCAACATAACCTGGACAGATTTCCACACCGAACTGAAGAGCTCAAAGTCCTCATCTAAATGGAGAAAAGTTGAGGAACATAGTCATGAGAGAAAGACAAGGTTGTGCTTATCCCAAGTATGTTCAGGTTCCACTTAAACAATATACATCCCTGTTAAAAAGGTCATGCTAAGAACACACAGTAGTTATCATATCATAAGGATTTAAGCACGAGAGAGGTGAAAAAACCCAATCACTATATGAAAAATTTACTAAGGGAATTTTGTGTTTCATCCAAACCCAAGCTGTCACTTGTGCTAAACCAAATATTTCGTCAGGATCAACTTTCCTTTGTTTGAAGATTACCCCATTCCTATGTTTCCAGATTTCCTCCACTATTGCTAACTACATGTCTCTCCATATAAAGTGTTTAAAATTCTCCCAAGCTTTAAAATGGTGCACAGAGCTCACCCCAGCCATTTATCACATAGGTTCCACATCTTTTGAGCTACTCTACAGGAAGAGAAAAGGTAGTCTACACTCACCGCACTTGCTTGGTACAACTCACAAAGATTATGTTGTAGTAAAACAATCTAAGAGACATACATACATCTAAAACCAATAAAAAACAACATTGAACGTAAGTTTTTCAAGCCCCAAACATGACTTTTATTTAAAGTGATAACATATATGTTGCAATGCTAAAATTTTATACTTTATTATATTGTATAAAATTTATTTTTCTCTTAACTCCATTCCCAATAATTCAAATTTTAGCATTACGTATCAGACACCGAATCGTTAAGAATTTCAGATTCAATCGTAGTTGTAAATCTAACCGTTCGTTATGACATTATATTTGAATTGTTGCCTTGTTAGTTAGACATATTATATATAATACTTAGTTTGAAACATAGTTTGCAGGTAAAAAAAAAAATTAATATTAAATATATTTCACATGTTTATGGAGTTGTATATATATGTATGGGCACAAAGAAAGCAAATTGCAAAACACAGAAGCTAGGTATAGTGATATATCAGTAGGATCAATGGGTTCTCTCCCCCACGTAGTAGAGGACTGTTTGGGCTTTCTCCAACTCTTTAGCGACGGTTCTATTTTCCGTTCCAACGATATAGAGTTCAAAATTTCAGCCGTTCAAGATCACTCCGTAACCTTCAACGACTATCTCTTCCACAAGAGATTCAACCTTTCTCTTCGCTTCTACAAACCCCAAAGCGTAACGCTCAACACCAACAAGCTTCCTATTGTGATTTTCCTTCACGGTGGAGGCTTCTGCTTCGGTTCGCGCACGTGGCCCCATATTCACAACTGTTGCACGCGCCTCGCCTCGGGTCTCCAGGCCGTCGTCCTCTCGCCGGACTACCGCCTCGCGCCGGAACACCGCCTTCCGTCGGCGGTGGATGACGCGGTGGAGGCCGTGAGGTGGCTCCAGAGGCAGGGACTGAGGCTGAAGGAGGATGAAAACGGTGGGGACTCCTGGCTGGGTAGTGACGTTGACTTTGACCGCGTGTTTGTCGTCGGAGACTCCTCTGGCGGGAACATTGCGCACCACCTCGCGGTTCGGTTGGGGTCCGGTTCGAGTGAGATGGACCCGGTTCGGGTACGAGGTTACGTGTTGTTTGCGCCGTTTTTTGGCGGGGAGGTTCGGACCAAGTCTGAGGAAGGTCCACCAGAGCACATGCTGAACCTTGAGTTATTGGACAGGTGAGGCTAAGCACTTTTCTCTCCCTTCATTCCAACCTAATCATATATATCACTTTACATTCTTTTTCCATACCAAAAGTTTAATCTATAATATAAAACTTTGACACAGATTAACTAATCCATAATGTATGAAAAATATCTATTTAATTATGAAAAGATTAATTTCCAATAAACGTTTCACAGTATCATAAAATGTCGGCTCAAAATATTCCCCCTACAAACTCAGATATAACACTTTTAAATTCATGAAATAACAAAAAATTAGTCTCATAAAAGAAATGAAAATGATTTTTTCTTTGATGAGATTTTCACAAAAGTTTCATAAATACTGAATAAACCTTTTAGGGACCAAAAAGTTTGGAACCCCCTAAAGCTTTGGGCAGACTCTCTTATTATTGGATGATATATACCTACTTTGTTTTATTATTTTACTTATATCCTATTTTTCTCTCTCTATTTTATATCACGTAACTTGTTATATTCATCGTTTTTTTTTTCTCTGTATTTTTTTCCTACTCCAATCCACACCAAGTAGGGTGGACATTTATAACTTTCTATCTACTTGAGTGTCATGTTTATTTTTTATTTCAGTAACTAACCTACTTTCTTAAATTCTTTTGTGTTTGTGCAAAGTCTTTTATTTTTTCTCAATATTGTGGTTTGAGTATGAAGTGGTTCCACTGGTGTGTGAATTGGCTCTCAGAGTTAATGAATATGCATGGACCCACTTTCACCCCACTTGTTTTCGTTTTGGCCATAAATGGGAAAGGAATATGCGATGATTAAGACTTGCGCTACGCGTGTTTTAAAATTTCCCTACACTTAAATAATTTTGATGCTCCTTTTACATTAATATATATATATATATATATATATATATATATATATATATATATATATATATATATATAATTACAAGTTTAAAATAAATATGTTAAAATAATTCATTACTAAAAACACGTGAATGCATTTACAAAATAAAATATTCAATTATTGAAATTTAGTAATAACGTTGTATATTTAACATGTAAACAAATTGAAAACATAACATATTTAACGTTTTGAAATTTTATTAAACGAATAATGTCACCACATTATGAATAATTATGCTATTATTCATTTTATATGTGAAAAATGTTAAAAAGCTAATGTCACCATATTATAAATATTTTTATTTGAACGAAATTTACTCGGATAAAAGATCTTTATGATTTTGCAAGAGAAAGTAAGTATACAATAAAATTTATTTTTTAAATAATTACAATTTATAATACGAAATGTTAGGTTTTAAATTCCACGACAATCAAGATGGAAAAAGTGATTAGTGGTGACATTTGGCTAAACCCTCTTCCACACTTCTTTATGTTACCATCTTCTAGTGACCAATACGATGTATGAAAAAGTTAGACGCAATTTATAAATAATTTATATATTAAAATGATAATACTTTATATTTTTTATTAAGAAATTAAATTCATATAAACAAGATGCCTAGTACGTAGTGACGTGTACAACATTAACATTAAACAATACAACATGCCTATTCAACATTATTAAACAAAATAAATGGTTATTATTATTTGGAACAGATTTTGGAGGTTGTCGATGCCTTTGGGAGAATCGAGAGACCACCCATTGGCGAATCCGTTTGGAGCTAGAAGCCCGAATCTTGAAGAAGTGAAGCTTGATCCTATTTTGGTGATAGTTGGTGGCAATGAATTGCTTAAGGATAGAGCACAAGACTATGCTAGAAGGTTAAAAGAACAAGGCAAAGACATTGAATACCTTGAGTTTGAGGGGTGCGAGCATGGGTTTTTCACACATGATTCATATTCCTCACAACTTGCAGAAGAGGTCATCCAAATCCTTAAACGATTCATGCTTCAGACTTCTACTTGATTAGACCCATCACGGGTTCAAAGATAATTATGTAATTAGGTTAATTAGTCTATATTTCTTTTAGCTCAATGAAGTGGTTATGGAAATGAATTGTATCCGTCAATTTCAATGGTGTGTAAGTGTAGTTTTTCATTGGAGATCGTAGTCATTAAGTACTTTTCTTAGTTGTTGGTGCTATTACTTTTGAATTGTATAGTATGCGAGTTAAAGATTTCAATTAATCTTATAATAATAAATTTAAGGTTTGCTATTTCCAAATTAATCAAATTTGTGTTGTGTCTTTTCTTCTAACTCCAACAAAAATCAAAAAGTAGATAAACACATTAGTCTATATTAGATTGGAGGGGAAATTTTCAATTAGAGTATATCCATAAGTATCTTTTACATGTATTGTTATTTATCTTAACATGTTTGAGGGGGATTCATTAGAGATAAATAAAACCAATGAAAATGCACCAATCTAAGAAAATTTCATATTACTAACAGCCACTTCGATAATAGCACAAATTTATCGGTAAATCGTATGTACTGATGAACTATCAACGGATAGAAATTTGTTGATAAAATGATCGTCGGTAAAGTTTATCAACGGATATAAAAATTCATTGATAAGTATCGATAATCTCAAATCCGTTTGTAATTGTCTGCTAGTAAATATGTTAGTAATATCCATTAGTAAAATGTGTGATTGAGTTTTCTTTTTCCTCTTCTTCCTTTTTTTTCTATTTATTTTCGTTCCTCCTCGTCATCGACTAGTCGTAGTGCTACCACCACCACTCCAAATCATTTTCATCCTTTGGGATCTCACCCTCCTCTTATTTGTTCCCCTTTATCTTCACTTCCTTCTTTAACTCCAACCACCACCATCATCGTCACTTTCACTATCATCAACGATCATTGATGTCATTAACGCGCACTAGCAAGCCTCTAAGTCACCCAAAAACCTCCACCTCACCCACCAACCACCTCTTTTTCTTCCTTCTCATCCTCCCTCTCCTTCTCACCCACCCCCATTATAATATAAAACTTTAATAGATTGGACGAGAAATTTGTCACCCAAAGTGTTGACAAATTTATTGACGAAATTTGATTGTCAATAAGTGTGAAGGTACTGACGGAACTATCCATCGGTAGTTGTGATGATCAATTAATAATGGATATTTTTGACGGATTCGATAAATGAATTTCGTATCGATGGACGTATCTATTGGTAAATTTAAATGTGAAATCAGTCGAAAATATTTGTTGATAAATTAGAATTTATTGACAAATAATATATTATCAGTAATTAACAAAATTCTTGTAATGAACTTAACTCACATATAAGATATTACCATCTTCTTCAATCCAAAATCTTAAGATAATAAGATGGATTTATTTTTTATATGGTGTTAACACTTTTCCATTTCTATAAGACATTGATTATTCTATTATTTGAAAAAAATGGTCCAATTTTGCTTCTTACTGTGTTGGCATGCGTGTGTTATTCAGTTTTAGTTGAAGTGTACACTGTGTTGTGCATGTTATAATGTTTTGGTGGGTTTTGATCTTGAGTGAATAGACAAATACTTTTTTGTTGTTGATGAGGAACCATGAGTGGCGGTTTGTGGACCCATAAAAGGGTAGGTATGAAGGACAAATATTTGAGAGAAATATGATTTTGATAGGGGAAATTATGTGAGGTATTGAAGTAATTGATATGTGGTATAGAGCATTAGTAGTTGATGGCAAGCCACATTTACATTTGTTGTCCATGGTATCTTACATAAAAAATAGTAGCAAAAATATGCTGTAATTTGTGATACTAAATGGTCTTATGTATTTGAGGTCTAAAACGATATAAAAATTTACAATTTTAAGAAGATCGTAATATATTAAATTAAAATTTGTTTTATTTTATATTGTTAACCTTATAACTATTCTATAAATAAGATAATTCAAATTTAAGAAATTTTAATTTTTAAATAAAGTATTTCAATAACCATCAAATATATAAAAAACAAAACATATCATCTAACATAAAAATAACAAAAATTATAAACATTGAAAAAAAAAAGCACAAACCTTTCTTGTAAAAGAAATCAAGTGAATATTAAAAAAAAAATAACTACTATTGATTAATAAAACTTAAACAAAGGTCAATCAAGAAACAATCCTAACTTATATCAATAATATATCAATAAGTAAATAATTATAATAATATCAACAAAAAATAATAGTTATTAATATCAGCTAAAAAGTCATGACTTTCGTAGGTTAAATATAATTCTTTTGTAGTTGGTCAATTAATCACTTTGACTTATATGTTTTTCAACTACCGATAAAGAAAACAGTTAATAAAAATAGATGATAAATAACACAAATCTATATCAATAAAATAAAATTTTAACGATGATGATAGAAAAAATAATAATGATTGAATTGAATATGAAAGAAATTATTTGTTTTCACCTTCATATCAATTTTAATTGATGTTTTCCTTAGTCAAGTTAAGAAGATATGTAATGATTAATTTTACGGTTATAGTAATATAACTATTTTTATCATAAAAAAGTAAATATATCTGTCTGACGTATTTTTTTAATTAACATTAAAGCATAAATGTATTAAATGGTATAAACAATTCAAATACTAATATGAAAAGTATTTAACACAGAACAAAAAATGTAACATAATTGGATTAAAAGACTATATCCATTTGTTTTTAAAGTTTAGAGACCAAAATGTATTATAATTTCAGACATTGACAAATTCTAATTCTACATTAAAGTTGTGGAACTAAAAACATATTTAATCATTTTGTAAAAAAATTCAATATAACCCTTTTCATTAAATTGACAAAAACTTCGTTTAAAAGTATCATATATCCAAGTCTATGTGTGTCACATGTTAAATTTGAATATTTTTTGTTTTAGAATTTTTCTGATTTTGACAATAATAGATATACAAAGTAAAAGAAGATTAATATTTACAAACTTAGATTTTGATATAGATTTTGATATGTGACACTTTAAACTAACATGATCGTTCATTTAATCGGAAGACATTAAGTTTTTTTTTTTTAAAATATGAACTTAATTAAGTCTGGACAACAAAATAAACTAACTAGCAAGATACGAAAATCAAATTAGTAATTAAGTTTAACCCTAATAAAATAAAATAAAATATATTTTAATTTTTATATTTTGTACTATCTTTTCTTAAAAAATCATTACTTTTTGATATTATATTAGAAAAGGTAACACCGGTAACTTGTCTCAAATTAAAAATTGGTATAATTATTGATTTGGTCCCCCAATTTTTTGAGTTGGTTCAATTTAGTCCTTGAATTGTTAGAAGGTTCAATTTGGTACTCTTATTTTTAGAGTGGTTCAGTTTAGTATTTCCTGTTATATTCCAGCTAACGTTATTTGTATATTGGGGAGTTGTCACTGTGCAATAGAAACAATGGTGAAGTTGTTAATGGGATTGGTTTGTTTATTGGGTGTAGTTAACATCATTTTAGTCTCTTTGTGGATGTGTCCTTGATCAAACACTAAATTGATTCACTTTAAAAAAATAAGAGTACCAAATTGAACATTTCAAAAATTTGGAAACGAAATTGAACAAATTAAAAAAATTGGGAGACTAAATCCGTAATTATATCTTAACAATTTTACCCATCATTTTATGCATAAAAACGTAAAAAAAAAAAATCTAGATAGCGTTATTTTTTCTTAAAAAAAAGTTAAGTCAGACGTTTTTTTTATATTAAAGTTCTAGAAAATTAACTACCTTATTTTATAGAAAAAGACAAATATCTGAAATGAATTTTGAAGAGCTTATATAGAGTTTTTTTTTTCCTTTTCTTTTTCTACATTGGAACATACTTCAAATCCTTTATCATATTTCATGTCGTTGCTTTAGTTACTTTCACCAATGCAGGAAGGCCTTTTGGCAGCGGTTATTTTTCCTATTCTGCACCGGTTCCCGGACCGAGGCATATTGGGGCGAGGCCAAAGGAGGATTGATTATTTCTAACTTCTAACTTCTATGCAATGCCTAACTTCTAACTTCGACCAATATGGAAGGTCAAAGAATATTGATTTTTTTCTTCCAAGGGCTCGATGCAGATGACTTCTTGGACGTTTTACCAAATACATGATGTACTTTATTAACTTTTTCATGAATTTGAATGCCAGTTAATGGAGTCGGTGCTTTGTCATTCTCTTGA
>Ga0214543_1010737_pt1 | contig 13332 bp, 7 predicted proteins | sample CNSS2metaG_FD_160094 | JGI IMG/M metagenome (GOLD analysis project Ga0214543, IMG submission 160094) | Root nodule microbial communities from cowpea collected in UCLA plant growth center, Los Angeles, California, USA - CNSS2 | ecosystem: Host-associated > Plants > Roots > Nodule | place: USA...
CTGCATCTTCTAGTCACTGCAATTTCACAACAAATTAGCAACACTCTACTTTTTCAGTCTGTAATATTATATATATTCCAGCTATATAGCTAGGTTGTTAATTAAGCCTTCAATTATTATCTTATCCATGGTTAACTAAACTCTACCTCACATAAGTATATAAATTAGCTGTCATTAACTCTCATGACTATTATTATCATTATTATGTATAAATATTATTGAGGTTAATTAGAATTTAGTGTTGGTTTATTTCTTTATATTTTCCATAAAAGTGAATCTGGTTTAGAGATATTAAGGTTCATCTATATCAGATGAGATATTTACTTTAGTAAAAAGTTTTTGTGAAAAAAATTCCAACAATTCAGATCATAAACATTGGTATACACGAAGGGTTGTGTTAATGACTATCTTAACAAAATTGTTAAGGAATTAAACAGTAATTATTCATTGTTAGAAATTACGATGAAAATATATTCCTGAGATTTTTTATCATTTATTTTATTTTATTTTATTAATTAATAACTAGGGCGATAAAGAAAATCAATTTAGTAATTATATGTTTGGTTATGATTTTTTGTTTTTGGAAAAGTAACCACTTTCTTAAGAAAAAAACTGTTTTTTACAATAACAAAGAGATTATTTCGTCAAATAAGTTAATTAAACTCATACTAAGTTATAAAAGTTATAAGAATGATAATATTTTCATTTGTCTATCTGCTTCCCAATGATTATAACCTAAATGTGTTAATTAGCACTATTTTTAATTTTAGAAATTTTATTATTTAACTAAAAATATTCTCATAATTATTAAAGGATTTATGTTTAAATTAACTAATATATATGTGGGGAAAATATATTGGATAACACTTAGGGATATCAAAATGAGTCAACTTGACTCATATGAGTTAAACTAGAGATAAGTTAGTCTAATCTGACTCATTTTTTGGTGAATCAAAAATTTTAGAACCTAGTAATCTACCATGAGTTAGTGATTTATTGGATTATCTCACTTAATGATGTTTTATTCTTTCAATTTATTTTATATAATACAATCAAATTATATTGTCTTGATCCAGCACACACACATAAATTAAACATTAAACTAAGATAATTCGGCTCACACTTGATAACTTACCACGTGTTGAATTAAAAATGAGTAAGCTCAACATAGATTAGTTTTTGATAAGCAAAATAATTTGTAACCAAACTCGATCCATTACATATGATGGATTAACTAAAGGATATTTTTTTTCAATTTATTTTATATATTTGTTATAGTATAATCAAAGTACTCACCTGATTTACAAAAGTAGTAAACATATTATTATAAAATAGTAAATGAAAGTTAAAATGTCAAATTACATAACTTAACAAACAAATAAATTAAACATTCAAACTATTCAAACATTATTTAACAATATTACAATATTTAAAATGGTCAAATTGTCAACCTTCACAATTGGAAATAGTAAATAATTATAATAAAAACTTGTAAAAAAATTATAAAAATACTAATTAAAGGTTATTTTTGGTGAATTAGTGTTAATCCACCTTTAACCTAGTTTCAACTCGTTTAATATATTGATTAAGTGAATTAGATCCAATATACCTTATATTTTAAAAAGTTAAATTTTGTTTAACCCATCTGGATTCAAATTTGTGATCACGTATCAGAATCTATTTTAACATTTCTAATACCACTTATAATTCAAAAAATTACTAATTAAAATTATTATGGGCGGGTCTAGACCAATCATATTGTGTCTCCGTTAACAACGCAAATATTCAAAAGAAATTAAAGTAAAAAAATAAAAAACGTTGACTAAAATAATGAGAATAAATTATTTAATTCCTCATGTGTTGATCATTAAAATATATTACCTACTCCACATGAATTGATTTTATTATAGTAAGTCTTTTTAATAAAGGTGCATTGTAAAAATGATGATACTAAGAAGTAAAAATAGTACAAAATTGATTTTATAAACTTAAACAATAAACAGAGACTTAATTAAATTTGAAATCTGTGAAATTTTCACAAAATTGTAAATTTTTAATTGAGTATGTATTATTATTATTATTATTTTTCTATTGAAATTAGTGCTATATTTAATGCTTTGATGATTATTTCTCTCTCACTTAAAGTAATCAAATGAAAGAATTTTGAACCTAATCACAAATAAGTCTCTCACAAAACAACAGAGATGTGATGTACAAGTGTAGAGTTTTGTTGAAAACTTTTTTTCTATTTGCTTTTATTCTTTAGGCTTTGTTGACTCAAACTGTTTGCGTTCTGAAAAATGTCTGAATGTAAATCTTATGCTTAGTTGTTGTAAATTTCTCAATAGAGATATTATTTCGTAACAAAGAATATTTAGATTTTATTTACTTGTCAAATGATACTTGAATTAAATGTTAACCTAAAAAATATTTATAGCTTATTAAATTATAGTGAAAAAAAATCGAAAGTACAAATCACAACATTTTTTGGTGTTTAAATAGTTCAAAACAAAATTCAATATCTTGCAATTTATTTATTATTATACTATAAAAGAAATAGCCAAGTATCTACAAAAATAATAGAAAAAGAAAAACATATAAGACAAATATGAAGCCCAAAAGAAAAAAGAATCAAGTTAAAGCAACATGGTATTCTTAACTTTTTCTTTCTGTGTTAAAAAAACAAACAAAATACACTTTTGGTTCTAAGAAGAAAAAAATAGATTTTTTTTTTCTTTACCTGTCATTTCTTCTCTCACCCCATTATATAAGAAATGATCAACGTGTCCATTTTATAACACCACAGAATCAATTTAAAATTATAATCTAAAATATATAATTTAATATATTTCTTGCAAAATATAACATTAAAGAATTACAGTATATCCCTGTTAAAATAAAAGATTAGGATTTAAATTAATAATAATAGTTATATAATTGATAAAAATATCAACTTTAAATCCAATATTTCTAAAAAAATTGTCTAAAAAACGTTATAACAAAAGATAGTAGAATTGTGGAATGCAGCATTGTCCCATGTTAGAGAAAATTGTAAGTTTGAGTAAGAATTGAAACATCTTCACACTTTTTCCCCCTAAAATGAAGAGTAATCATTATTTGAATTGACTGGTCAATTGCTACACCAATTGTTCCCTGTGGAGACTATGAAAAATTGGAATTTATTTTTTAAAATTGAAAAGAAAAACTTGAACAGGCCTAAGGATACATAAATGCTTAGAACTGAACTGTTTGATTCACAAAATTTGAAGATTTTTTTTTTTATAAATTATATTGTCTGAAGAATTTTTTTAGCACTTCGTTCTGTTAGAGTACACCAAAGTAACACATAAAGATAATATAGTAAAGGTTTATGATAATCTTCCCAGAATTTTGTTAAAAATACTTCCTTTATTTTCTGACATAATACATTCTAATGTTCTTGAAAAGATAAATATCCATGATTAATAACAAAGGATAATGTCCTTCACCACTTCATTTGCATGAATATGAAAAATTGTACAAGAAAGGTTGCTTAATGCTTGATTTGGATGAAGATTTCAGTTAGATACCATACTTTCACTTTCTTTAACAAAACCATCTCCAGTCCAGTCTTTATCAGATTGCAACCCTTTCTTTATGGCTTTCCTCTTCTGAATTGCCTCTTGCTGCCTTCTCACCAACTCAGTGTGAGAAGTAAAGTACTCAAGAGAAACCCTGTGATTCTAAATAAAATTAGAATATGCATTCTTCATGGTAAAAAGTCAAACATGCATTTTTTTTTTCTTCTGTTCTTTAGGATATTGGAAGAAGGAAACCATATATCAGTTCAAAACTATACCCTCTAAAGTCTTCTATTGTAGTGAAATTGTGCTTTTTCATGAAGTCTTTAAGCTCAAGACATAGTTTCTTCACAAGACCATAACCATGCATCATCACCCCGGTGCACACCTACAATTCAATGAAGAGAGTTTAATTTCAATGTACTGACAGTGTAAGAAAATTCAGAATCTTATCATACATGGTAATCTATAATTGGATGATAATGTAAACAACTTTTACATTGTTAATGCATTTAGATTAATCCACATAAAAAGAGAACATCTATATAGTGTGTTTGGATTTGCCTTTTTCCTGGTATATGGAATGATTTTCGTGAAGGAAATCATGGATTTCATTCATAATAGGTTTTTCTTTGCTTATATATGCGATGTAATTTTATCATGAGTTTGTTGATTGTATAGAAGGCCCTAGTGTGAGTGTCTGTTGATTGTACCTGAACAGTGTTTGCCCCGAGAAGAATAAACTCAGCGGCATCTCCACCTGTCTCAACACCACCAATGGCGGAAAGTGAATAGTTCTCACTGTCAAACTCTGACTTCATCATCTTTGCAATGCTCATCACCTTCCCAAGTGCTATGGGATGTACTGCCTTTGCAGAATACCCCCCAGGAGTTGAGTACCTAACAGCAAAATTTAGACAGATTAGGTACATGAGATGGTTGAAAAACCAACGAAAAATCAATGAATTTGTGGTGAGTGAGATTGCAAACCCCTCAACACAAGGCTCTGGACGTAATGTATCGAGATTGATTCCCATGACACTCATGATTGTATTTATGGCAGCTACTCCCTCACATCCAGAACTTAGAGCAACCCTTGCTGGCTATAAGAAAAAGCATCCCAAAATTACTAACATGGTAGTCATGGCTATAATGTGCATAGTGCATGGTGCATGGTGCATGGTGCATGGTGCACTGTGCACTGGATCTATTGTTCTAATATGATACACGGATATGATAGAGCGTATCGGATACAACACCTATATGATATGTCGATACACTTGTTTTGAAAATAATAGGATACGACATGTGTGATATATGCATCTACTCTATAAATTAGATACTAAATTTGTAAACAACGTGTTGAACATGGATACGTGATACAAAATTGAAGTATTGGAGCATCATAAAAAAACAAACAATACAAAATTTCAATGGTAATTCACAAATTTGATAGGTATTTAGGTTTTCACTTAAACATTAGAGTATAGTATTATAGATAAGAGTATAAATATAAGAAAAGGAGAAGATGCAAAGCCAACCTGTGAAATATCAGTTATATTGGGAGTCATCTTAGCCCAAACAGGAATTGTGGCTTTAGCATTGATCCATCCACAAACCTCTTCCAGAAGAGCACAATCTTGGCCAACAGCAGCACCCATTTTGCGTTCTGGCATACCGTGAGGACATGAGAAATTTATTTCGATTGCATCCTATAGCAACATCAGAGAGGTCAGCCACCAGAAATTTCAAGTTGGAAAAACATCAAGTGTCACAAACTTGGTCATGAAACACATCTTACAACTCCGGTTTGCTCGACTCGATCGATAAGCTCCTCCCAAGCAGCCTTATTGTACTCCTCCATAATTGAAGCAATCAGAATTCTGTCTGGATACTCTTCTTTCAATTGCTTGAATTCTTTCAACATGATTTCAAGTGGCCTATCACTGATAAGTTCTATGTTCTCCCACCCAATAATTTCTCCTTTTGCAGAGCCATTTGCACCTGCCCGTAATCGGGCATATCTAGGAGTTACATTTATAACTTTTGCTGCATCAAGTGATACCTAGCAAGAGAATCATATCAAATCTTTCAAAATAGCATACCTGATGGTTCTAACAATCACGTCAGTGAATATAGCATTAAAATATTTGGCATCAAGCACATCTCAAAAAGTAATATGCAAGCATGCCATGTTCAGTTATATGGCTGATGATCCTTTCTGAATCTGTTGAATACAGTACCCCAGGAGCTTATCAGTTCATGACAGTGAATCACCATCAATTTACTATCACTTGATAATGGTAATTTTATTGGTCATGAATTCAACTTCCTAATTCTTTTAGATAAATTTTATGGTCCAAAGGAAAAGAAATGGAGGAATTGATTAAATGAAAGAGAGAACACCCACACTCTCTGGCAACAAATTACAAAGCTTTAACAAATCACGAAGATCTATGGCCTATAATAACTTACTTGATAACAGAACAACCATAACTAATAACTAAACATGATTGCATAATCCAGTTTTTGCAAAACATAAGGTCAAAAGATTGGTCTTTCAGACAACAAAACACAGACTCTCCGATTTCAAACCTTAATTAACAAATTACAATTCACAAACCAAGAAACCAAACAACAATTTAAATATACAAACTAATCTAATGCAGAAAAGGTGGGGCTGTAAGTAAAAAAAAAAAAAAAAAAAACCTTACAGTTTTTGCAATCACACCACCCCAACCTTCATCAAAGGCCCTTTTCATGACAGTGTAATTGGTTCCTGGAGGACCTGACCCAATAACAAAGGGGTTGGGCATGTGCAACCCATTTACAGTGACGCTAAGATCAGGCTCTGTAGCTTGAGTCTCTGAAGCAAACACCTTAAATGCAACCCTGCTGCTGGGACCAACCTGAACCTTCCCAGCCCGATTCAAGCCAAACCCAGATACCCAATTTCCAGCTCTGATCTGGGTCATGCTCAAAGATGCCATCTGTAAAGTAAAAATCACACCTTTCCGAAAAAGCTTGGGAGGAAGAAGATTATGAATATGAAGAATAAATGGTGAATCTGAAATTCTGAATCTGAGATATAATATTCTATGAGCTGGAAACAACAAAAGAGAACGTGCAATTATGAATCTCTTGTTTCGTTTCTAGCATTTGGTTTGTTGTATCGGATAAGTTTGGGAGAAACCATATTCAATTCCTTCCTAGAAGGGACTAACATGTGAGAATGACTGTGGAAGAATATTATAAGAAATTATCTTTTGACAAGCAAAATTCTGACAAAGTAACAAAGTTTCTAAAAATAGAATTAAAGTTGATTAACTTTTTATTTTTTAATTAAAATAAAATAATTAAATAATATTTTTTAACTTAAATAGGAAAGTTTGTCAAAACTTTGTTAAAAATACTTTTTTAACATATCATAGCTCAATATTATAAGGATTTTGGGAAAATTTTGTTAGCAAAATGTTATATATATTGCATAAAACTAATAACACTGTAGTTTGGATTCATTGATTTTGTGGGGAGTGAACATGGATATTCTTTCTGCATGGGAAAAAGTTACAGACTGACCAAAAGCAATAAAGTTACTATTTTTTCTATAATAGTTTTTTTTTTATTTTTCTCCTGCTATTGTTATTTTTATTTATTTTCCTACCTCATCACAAACTTTTTTTTTGCCCACTGTATTTTTATTTATTTTTATTCCTTCCATCTGTCTCACGTCACAACTAGAGAAATGCAATAAAATATTTATATTGATTTGTCTGTTTATTTATTTATTTATTGTCAACGTTTGTTTTCTTTGATGACAACACACCCAAAACTCAAACTACAAGCAATGTTTGCTCAACAAATTGGGCTCACACCGCTGAGCAGCACAATGTGGGCTCTTAATTAGTCCAACTTGAAGGGGCCATTTTTGTTCTAGTAACTCCATAACTTTCTTCCTGCACCCCATATAATCTTTTTTTTTTCATTTATCCTTTTCAAATTCTACCATTCGGAACTCAATAACTTTCAGATTATATGATTTGCAAGTCGTAATGACTTTCAAATTATGTAATTTAAAATTCTTAAATTGTGTAACAGATTTTTCAAATAAAAAAATTATCAAATTGTGTAATTTAGAAACCATTTTTTCTTAATTTTTGGATTACAAAATATGTAAGCTTCGTATTTTTTAATTGTATAATCTGAAAGATATGAAAACTCACTATCCCTTCCCACTATACTCTCTTCTCTCTCTGCTACCCATATCACAGAACAACACTCCACCATCACTACTCTTCCCTTCCACCGATTCAACTGCACTGTCATCTCTCTAATAGAAGCTTGAATTTTCCATTCTAATCAATCCTCCCTTCTGTTACAGCAACTGGACCTGGAACTAGAACAAGAATTCATCCTCCAGCTGAGTCATCTTCTCCTCCCAGTAAATCAAATTCGGTTTTCTCAATTTTCTTCAATTTTGGAATTTCTGGAGTTCAATACTTACCAAAACCGAATTAGGGCTATACTCACTCTGAGTTTATGAATTTCAGCCCCTTAAGTTGTGGAATTGAGGTGCCTTTGTGGTTAGAGTTCTGCTTGTGGTGGTTTTAAAAAGGTAAGGGAAGCTAACTGTAATTTCTTCTTATTTAAACCTGTGAATCATGTTTGATGAGTTTGATTGAAGCTCTGAGTGCTAAATTGATGTTTGAAATGTATGTGTGGTTGCTTGATTGATTTCTGCCATGAATTCAGTGCTCTTGCATGTGGGAATAGTGAGTAATCTGGTATTTTCGCCTAGGCGGCTGATTATCGCCCAAGCGAAAACACCAGAAAACCCACCCCTGTTCTTGCGCGAAGTCTCGCCTAGGCAAGCTGAGGCCGCTTAAGCGAGAGACAATCTCGTCTAAGCGAACCAGCTTAGCCTGAGCGAGAGTTCGCCCAGTTTTTAATTTTTGCCATTGTTAGAGCCTCGCTCAGGCGAGACTGACTCGCCTGGGCTAGATTGTCTAGCTTGAGCGAGAGCCACTGCAGTGGGGTGCTTTAGTTTCTGTTTTAAAGAGTGATATTATATGTTATAATGTGGTTTTGTGCAATTAGTATTTTATATGCTTGGAATGTCATTATTAATGTATTGCGTGATGAAATTGGATGAGTATGAATTATGAAGAGTTGTGACTGAAATAGAATTTCAAGGGAAATTCAGGTGAACTTGTTAATGTGTGTAAGGACATGAGGAATCCGTATTAGTTGGTATCCTGAAACTCCAATAATCATTCACGCTCAAATAGAGCAGAATGGATTATATCGTGAGGAGTAGCAGGAGGTCCTAATCTTTTGACTTGATCAAGTCCTAGATGTGAAGGGGACTTACCCTGGGAACGGTCGGGTGATAACCCCTTGTGTACCCTTACAGGTGCAAGCCACCAAGAGCTCTAATGTCGCTTACACAATCCGGATATCGAGTCTAGAATTATACAATTGAGCTATGTGTTATGAATGATATTTATATTGTGAATTGTTTCATTTTCTCTTATTTCAGTTAGCTTACCCTTCTTGTTTATGTTTGTTTGTCCTTGTATGTTCCCCTTTGCAATGATCACCTACGGTTGGTGTGAGTAGAGCCGAATCCAGATGATGATACCCCTCTTCTGAGCAGGAGTTGATCTTTTGCTTGAATGCTGTGATAGTTTTGGGCCAGATTCTGTGGAGTCTTGAGACATGTAGTTTAGGCCTTTTTCTTATATACCTACCCTTGTTACCAGGGGTTTATATGGTTATTTTGGATGACTATACTAGCTGTATATACTTATATATGATTGTTATTCTTACTATCTGCTATACTTGATCGATCATAATATAATGTTTTATTTGATAACGTGAAAACTATTAAATGGAATGTTACAAAAGTAATTTTTAGTTTAATGATTATACAATTCAAAAACTACTAAATATGAATCGCATAATTTGAAACTCATTTTTAGTTTCATGATTATACAATCCAAAAATTGTTTTTTTACTTTTAAATTGTATAATCTAAAAATAATTATTTATTTTCAGTTTACACAATTCAAAAATAAAAAAATGACAAAAAAATTATACAAGGGTGTAAAAAGAAACTTATAGAGGTGCAGGAAAATATTGCCCGTGAAGGGTGTTTCCAGCTTCTCCATTTTTTTCCCTTCTTATTATATTGTAATAATAAACAAATTAATTTTGTTTTAATTCAAGTTGATTTTTTTATTTCTAAAATAAACATTCTAGAATACATTTTAGATTGTTTTGAAAAGGTTGTTGTATAACGAATAGTTCTATTATAAGATATTCTAAAATAATTATTTCAAAATAGCTAAAAATCAATTTCAATACATTTTAAACTTTATCTGAAATGTATTTTTCTATAATCCAAAATTCGGTATTGTTTATATATATTGAAAAATGCTTTTTAAAATGTGTAAATATTTTAAAATGTCATTTCCATTATTAAACTACAATGAAGAGGAATAAGAAGAAGGTATAAAGGTGTGGGAAACAACTAGCTTTGGACAATTGCTATTAAAGAGGGAGTTGAAATAGAAATTTTGTCCTTTCTGAAAAAAGCCCAAAACATTCACAATATTGCACCTCTACTTTTACTTTTCACACCTCAAATATTACTTGTTTTGTTCAACATCTTTATTCGACTTCAGATTTTTGATTGGTTTTTTGGTGTTGTCCTCTACTGAGCATTAAATATACACTATATTGATATTTTAAATATTTTTTAATATATTTTAAAACGTCAAAATTAGTGGCAATCAATATATTATAAGGCATAGTAGAAGGGCACTAAAAAAAACCAGCATCTACTTCTCTCTTTACAAACTCTCTTCTCTTCCTCTTCCACGTGTTCTTCAAACAACTTCTCACTTTCTCTTATAGTTTCTAAATTTAAAAAAATAAAATAAAATAAGTTCCCAATTTGTTTTTTCTTAAATTTGTTTTGTTTCCATGTTGACATGGTAGTGTGAATGAAGTGTAGGGAAACCAGAATGGATTTTGTTTTAATTTAATGTTTAGAAAAAACCTAACACATAGAATAATAATAGAATATTTTGGTTTTGTGTCGGTTCAACATTGTATTAAAGTTGGTGTACCTACGATAATTTAGTAAATAATTCTAACATAAATAATTACTTCAAATTTTCTAAATTATTTCAGATTTAAGAAAGACCAAGAAGAAAATGAAAGTAATAAATAAATCCAGTAGAGAAAAAAAAAATAGTGTACTTACCTTTTTCTTGGATTATTAGAAAGACTGAGAAAAACATTGTTGGAGTATTTAGACCTAATGAATAATCAAACCCTACTAAATAAATACGACCATTCTTTAAAGTTTTTAATTGATAGTTCTGTATTAATTGTGACAACTATAATAATAAAAAAATTATGTTAGTTGGATTTGAACTCATGCCCCCACTAATATGATCATTTTTATTCATCAACGTGAAAGTAGTACATTTTATATAATAATAAAAAATAGATAAATAAATAAAAAAAGTCATTATGAAAAAGTCATAGTACCTACCTAATACATATGTACAAATCACGTAAAATTACTATATTGTAATTTTGATAATTGTTATTTTTATACTTATTATCGTTTTCTTCCTCTCTTGCATTCAAATTTGTCTCTCTCATAGTAAAATCACGCATTCATACAATAGTTTTATCGTAAAAAAATAACCATTGTCATATTCTTTGGCTGCACTAATTATATTAAACTTTATTTCGTAAGAAAAAACTTATTTTATTTTATTAACTTTTTAAAAAATATTCTTCACACTATTGCACTATAAGAAAAAATCAATTTGAAAAACCAATCAATGAATAAATCACTAGTGCAGGGAAAGGAAATGATCGCGATTATTTTGGTCTTTTGGTCTCGGGTTTACACCCGAGACATATGTCGACGAGGTAAAAAGACAGTTTTTTATGCCTCGGTTATGAACCGAGGCATATTTGAAGGTTACTGCCCTGGTTTCCTCAACAACTGAGGCCTAATGTGCATAAGAAATTAAAAAAAAAATGAAATGGAGAATTAGGTTAGATTAGGTTTTGATAACCCAGCTCATGTCGAGGGTGCCAAAGTCGATGTCGATGGGTTTGTCGGAGAGAAGCTACTCTATGTCGGTGTTGAGATGCTCAAGTGATCTGAATCCTTATTTCTTCGAGATCGGAGGTACAACGGCGAGAAGTAATTCCATTCTTTTGTTTTCTTCATCCTTTGCCCAATATTAACATGATATGCAATGTAGTATTCAACACTTGATAAAAATTGTTAGAGTACCTAAATATCAATGCAACAGTACCAAGATCAATGGCAACAAAAAGACCCAAATAAAAATCCTAACAGTAAGGGAACATAATCAACTCGTCTAAAATAAAAAACATAAAAAAAACCACCAGCCAGTGGTGGTTTCACGTGCAGTCCGGCCTCCCTCAGTAGCAGCAGCGACAAAGGCGGTGGACGCTTGATCTTGTGGTGGCGGAAGCTTGATGCAATGGCGAGAACAACGACAAGAGTGGACGGGGAGGCAGTAGAACACGCGGGCAGAGGGAGGAGGGTGCTTCTCTCTCGATGATGAACTCACGCGAAGAAGAATAAGAAGAAGAACTGTCCCCATTTTTAACCCTAAATAAATGTTTTTGCCTCGGTTCAATTTGCAATCGAGGCATATACCACATTCTGTGTCGGGTCCAACTCACCTGAGGCCTATACTACCTTCTGCCTCAGGTATATTACTAACCGAGGCATATACATACTGCAATTAATTAAAATAGTTTTTTTTAAATTAATTAACTTATATGCCTCGGGTGGTAGTCAATTGAGGCCATAAAGTTTTATGTCTCGGGTGGGTATGAACCGAGGCATATAAACGTTTATGCAGGGGTTATTATAGGAAGCGAGACATAAAAGTTCGCTAAAATTTAAAAAATGTCACCGCATTTTAATATGTCTCGTTTATTATGGAACCTCGATATAATTACTGAGATAAAATAACATAAATGCACTAATGAATAAAGATGAAAATAAATAGGTTTAGTAGATAAGTTACACAAAACACAACAATACTATTTTTTTTTCATTAGGACGTCATCTCAAACTACTATAATATAGCTAATTTTTTTTATATATTACTCATCACTATATAAATAGTCTTGCGTTTATCTTACTCACAATTTTGTTATTGAGTCATCATCTGTATTGATTCAAAGTGATTTTGTTCTACTAAACAACACTTTTATATTAGTTACTACACATAATTTATTTATTTGTGACGAATCATACCATAATATGACATAATTTTTTGTTATATAATTTTATCAATAGTGATAACATAATATATTACCCAAAGATAGGGTGATATATAATATAAATTAAACCATTTTTTTGATTTGATGATGCACTAAGTGATGATTTGAAAGTGACATAGTATATAAGTTATCATTATATGTATTTGCCAAAAAGAAAATAATAAGCATGCAAGGATGCATACGTGCTCTTTCATCCTCCACGAACCATATTATAAAATAAAAACTGTGGTAATTAACGAATCTTAAAGGCACCACAAACTTTTGCAATTTCTTCCACGCCTATTTTAAACTTTTTGTTATAAAATAAAGGTAATAAGAGAGACAAAGGAGAGGAAGAATAGAGAATGAGAGAGTAGGGAGCAACTTCTGGTTTTATGTGTGTCTAATTACTGATAGGACGAGTCCTATTTATAGGTAC
>Ga0214543_1010738_pt1 | contig 13331 bp, 5 predicted proteins | sample CNSS2metaG_FD_160094 | JGI IMG/M metagenome (GOLD analysis project Ga0214543, IMG submission 160094) | Root nodule microbial communities from cowpea collected in UCLA plant growth center, Los Angeles, California, USA - CNSS2 | ecosystem: Host-associated > Plants > Roots > Nodule | place: USA...
TAAACAATAATTATGGCAAATTCATTATTTGGATCTTTTCATATAAATACAAGAACAAATAGGATCATTTTTATATCCTTCTTTTAATAAGTATTCAAAAAGACGGTTATGCCACACACGTCTTGATCTCTTTAATCAATAAAAGAGCATGTTCAATTTTATTGAATAACCCTCTTTAGAATTTGTCTAGTTGGGCAAATAAAATCCTTCAGGATTTTCATATAAATATGATTCTCAAAAGAACCGTACGAATAGGTTGTAACATCATTCATTAGATGTAAATGCAAACATTGTTGTGCAACTAAGATAATCGAATATTGCAATGTTGTTGCATCCAATACTAGTGAATATGTTTTTTCATAAATCAATACAAGGTTTTGTGAACAACCTTGAGCAACCAATTGTGCTTTGTATCTAACAATTTTATCATTCTTAATTTGATTTTTGCGCAAAAATCCATATGTACCCAACGGGTTTCGCAACTTTAGGTGTGCGAACTATACGTTCAAAAACCTTTCATTTAGTAAGCAAATACAATTATGCTTCTTTGCATATTTTCATTTTGGCCAATCTTTTCTTCGCCAACAATCTTCAATGATCATTGCTTATTGATCCTCATTGTCATTCGTAGCATTCATCGCTATGTTATAAGTAAAAGTTTCGTCAATGTTAACTTCATTTTGGTTCCATATTATATGATTGATGACATAATTTATTGAGATCTCATCATTTTCAACCATTTCAGGTACCTGAGGTTCTTCTGGAACCGAACCATTAATTATGTCAAATGAATCTTTTTGGGATTTCAACCTTTTCGATTAGGTCATTTTGCATATTAGCTCCCTTTCTCATTCAAGAGTTTTTATCTTTGGAACCAACATATCTACCACGCTTCAAACGTGTTCACATGAGTTTTTCAACCCTTTTTTTTTCGCATCATAATTGATCATGTCAAACAAGGCATCATTTTGATTTGTAAATTTCTGGTTTACCATGACATGCATTTCAATTGTACTAATAAACTTGTAGTACAAACTATAAGAGAATGTTGATAATTTCTCCAATACACTTTCTTTTTCAACTCAATCATAGAGATATAAAGATATTTCATATCTTTTTCATTGTTTGTCTCAATATAATATCCATTTAGACAAATATCATTGAAACTTAATAAGTTTCTATTCAACTTCTTGGTAGAAGTATAATAGCTCTTCTAGAGTCTTCAAATATATTTGTAGTACTATAAATAATACTAACATCGATGTCTCACATCATCAACTCATAGTGTATTATTATTGATAGGAAGAGTCCTATTTATAGATACAATATGTAATCCATAAAGGAAACAAATCAACTTAGTTAATACAAATATTTACCATAAAGAGTAATGAATCATATGAGTAAATGTATCAAATCAATGGACAATCATTAATTCATAACAAACCATTACTTTTACAAACTTTTTTTCTCTATTAATTATTATTTTTCTCTTCTTTTTTCTTATATATTTCACTTATTTTTAATAAATATAATGTTATTATATATTAACTTAATAATATTAATATATAAAGAGGATTCCATCTTTTGTGTCCACATTTCAAAATACCAATTTTTATCTTTTAAAATATAATTATTTATTAAATTTTTGAAAATTTGTAACACCCAATTTAAATAATAACTTTAATATAAATGAAATGCCACACAAATAGAAATTTAGAGACAAGTCTTGGAGTATAAACGCTACCCCTTACAATATCTAGAAAATACTAGGAGAGACCAAGGCACACCACGATGCCAGATACAAACGAAAACCAAAGACTTAACGATAGTTGATAGAGTATTAAAGAGTAAAGCAATATATGGGCCATAGCCCTAAAGAAAAGCCTAAAAGAAAACATGAAGTCCAGCCCAGGTAGACTATGCAGCAAAATCATCTCTTCCCTATTGGCCACAGGTGTTCCTCGCATCTGCTCACATCAACAAGTTGATGATCATTGCAAAAGAGAAAAATCACACCAGACAAACATACAACAAACACAAGAGTAAGCTAGAGCTAAAATAGTTTTATCATGCAATCATATACACTTTCACAGTCAATTATACATACATAACTCAAGCATGTTATGACCTTACACATAATACACTAAGACTCGACACGACTCATCCGGATACGTATAATTTAGTCGGATTCAGTAGATGTTTGAACTTGTGGTGGATTTCTCTGCTCACCCCCGAACTAAGTGGTACAAGTGTTACAATGTCTCAATCCCCCACACACAAGGTTAGCCATTAATGAGTTTCGGGCCTCTTGCTACTCTCACCACAAGAGTCAGTCCGTTCTATGTGAGACTAACTGACTCCTTAAAGCGTCAGGATGCAACCTTACCTTGAATCCTTACCAAAGTATATAGATGGGGCACCACCATGAACTCCCACTAACAGGTGTCATGGAATTATGTCCTAACCACTGAAGCACGACTCTGAAATCTTATCTAGAGATTTCAAGAAATTACGTACTGACCACATACCAGTCATATTCAAACAATCAAGTAATATTTATCATGCATATGCATCTCATGTCAACCTTTATAACCAACCTCTTTTATATGCCAGGTCAAACCCATACCAACTCATCATCCTCCATCCATGAATATAGAATTTTATCTCATATCAATACCATGTCACTTTTATAACCAACCATTTCATGTTCATTACATGCCAAGGATTATCCAAGTTCATCATTCACAACTCATACACCCTCCCACTCATGCATATTCATTCACCTCATGCCATTGTATAATAATCCAATCAAATACATGCCAAACATCCAAGAACAGAGAAAATATCAAACCAAAATGCACTCTCGCCCAGCCCTTCGCTCAGGCTGAAGGGTCTCGCTCAAGCGAGAGGGTCTCTCGCTCAAGCAAGCTCCCTTCACCTAGGTGAAAGCTCGACACACAAGAACAGTGGCTTCTGCGCATTCTCGCTTAGGCGAGACTCCCCTCGCCTGGGCGAGACGCTCTCTCGCTCAAAACAGAGTTGGTCGCCTGAGCGACAACTCGCGTGAAATAACCTGGGCGAGCCCCTATTACTCTCGCCTAGGCGAGACAGGCTCACTTGGACGAGAAAACTAGTGCTCACCACTATTCTCTCGTGCAACAGTCACCTACACACAACCAAGTAGTCCAAACAGGCATTCCCAACAGCTCATATTCGCACACATTTCATTCAATCACGAAAATAACGGAAAAGTAGTAGGTTTCACGGAATGTACAAAAGGATTTAGCTTCCCTTACTTGGAAATAAGCTAGCACAAGACTTCTAAACCAAAACTAGCAAGCACAGTAGCTCCGAAGTCAACTTAGTGAACTGGAGATTAGTGGAACAGAGGGGAAACAGATCAATAGGGGAACTTCAGTTGAAACCAAGACAACAAAGCTAGAATAGGGGAAAAATAGTTGGGAGGTTAACTTACGTGGAACAATGGAGTCCTTCTAGCTCAACGTAAAAGTGGAAGCAAGACCCTAGTAGAGGTTCGTAGTTGCTCAAGAGAGGAGTAGGGGGTTCTGTTTTTTCTGAAATGAGATAGATTGAGTGGGTTAGGTCAGATTTGAGTCATTTAGCTCACTATGGGTCAACCCTTAGGCCTATAAGATTTTGGGACAACCCTTAAAGATTGGGGTTGAAATAAGAGGGCCTTACAAAATTGACCATTACTTTACAAACTTTTTTTCTCTATTTATCAATAATTATTCTCTTTTTTTTTCTTATATATTTCACTTTATTTTTAATAAATATAATTTTATTATATATTAACTTAATAATATTATATTATCATCACCTATTAATATAATATCATTAAAAAATGTGTACACACAAGCACAATATACATGTATCTTTTCTCAAATTGTCAAAAATTAGTTTTAGGTTTTAAAAAAATTTTAGAGGTGCAAACAAAATTTTGGAGGCGTAGGAAGAAATTCCCATCATTAAGTGGTTGTTTGATTTTGAAATTAAGATTCCATCTTGCGCTATAATAACTTAGAAGAATGGCAGGTAGAACTTCATCATTTTTAATGGTCGTACTTGAACCCAAATCTTACACCTAAAATTCAATTAGATTTAGTTATTTTTTTTATATGGTAAAATTAATGACCTGGTCCTCGTCAGAAAAAATTACCTTTAACTTACATTTAACGTTCATTCTTTTTAAATTTGTAGATAGACTGTTTTTATTCACTTTTAATCCAACGATTTTCGAAAAATTATTTAGATAAAGTATATTTAGATATTATAAATAAATAATTATTTTATTTTTTTAGGTCTAACAATATAAAAGAGCTTGTGTAAGATCCTAGAAAATGACGTTTTAAAAGTAATACTGGTTTAAAAATAGTGAGACTCGACTATTTTAATATTAAAATATTTTAGTATAAATAGAATCGTTATAAACGAGTTTCATTATTTTAAAACACACAATCTCTTTAGAAACTACTTTTCTAGAGTTCTCTAACTTCTCTCTAGAGGTTCCGTCTCTTTGATCGTCTGATTGAAGAACCGAGACCGTAGGATTGATCCTCTCGGTGAGCTCTTCAAATTGGACCGATTAGTTTCTCGGTTCGTGTAAGTTGAGTTTTCGCTCTCCTTTTAGTCTTTTCTGTTTTCTGTTACATGCGAGCTCTCTTCCGCTTGCATGTGATGTTTTAATCATCAATATGAGTCTTTGCTGATCAATGATCATAATGGTAGGTCCTGATCGTTCTTGTGATGTTTCTGTGTGTAGATAAAGCATCCTGTGGAGTTAGATGCGTTTTGGTGTTCTTTGAGCGGTTTGAGTCTGCATAGTCACTTTGTCAGGTAAAGGAAGATGATAATTGAATTTAATTAGAGGATACAACGAATGTAATTATGTGTAATTAGAATTGATTGTTTGAAGTGTGATGGAATGTGAATTGTTTGATGTTTGGTATAGGTGAAATTTTGATTACATTGTGTGTATTGAGGTTGAATTGGAAAATGAACACTTGAATCAGGGCTCTAGTTGGTATCATCTCACTTTGCTTGAAAACCATTTTGAAAACTATACAACACTGTCATGAAGGTGTCAATTTTGGTCATGAAATCAAGTGAAACATCTCCCAACGAAAACCATAATATGTGTTGTTTTTTGGTGCAAGGATGAGCCTTAGAATTCAAGGCTGAGCCTTGAAAAATGCAAGAGGATCAACGCTGAGCGCCAGCCCAGCGGTGCCCAGCGTTGAAAAATGTGAGAAGAATGAGGCTGTGCGCCAGCCGAGCGATGCCCCAACGCTGGGACCCCTGCAGGTCTGGAATGAAAATTTAATTCTGAGGCTGAGCGTTGGAATCTGAGGCTGAGCGCTGAACTACCAGATTTCATGTGTTTGCTGTTTTGATGTGTTTCATTGCATTAACTGATCTGAAATGAATTATTTTGACTGTCTTGGTATGCTTTGAGTGAGATTGGGTGAATATGGATCTGTTGTATGTGAATTATGGAGGAATTTCGTGGAGAAATTCTAAGTGTGGATGAGGTAGGGTATGCAAAGACATAAGGACTCAATTTTGGTTGGTATCTTGACGCTCCAATAACCATTAAGGCTCATATAGAGTATAATGGGTTATGTCGTGAGGAGTAGCAGAAGGTCTTAGCCACTAGACTCGATCAAGTCTTTGGTGCGAAGGAGACTTGCCTAGTGTGATGATTGGGTGATAACCCCTTGAGGCCAAACTCTACAGAGTTTGGGAATCATACACGGTGCAAGCCACCAAGAGGTCCGATGTTAATTGCATATATCTGGATAATTGAGTTTAGAGTTGAATGACGTGTGAGTATTGGAATATTCCTGTGTGAATTTGTGATAATTGATTGTTATTACGCTCTTACTCTAATGTAACCTTCTTTAAATCATTATTAGCTTACCCTTGCTTTCTGTGTTTCTGTCTCGTGTTGTATGTTTCTTTTTGCGATGATCACCTTAATGGTGGGAGCAGATGTGGTTGCAATGTCAGAGGCACTTCTGGAGGATGAGGAGCCATCATTTTAGGTGGAAGCTTTAGTGGTGGTCAGTTTAGGTATATTTTTATTAATTTAGTGTAAGTGTATAAGTGATATATTTTTATAGTGATATCTTTTGTAAGAATGTATTAATATATTGTGTACTCTGAATTACTTGTTTTGGAACTATGATGAAACTTCCTATTTTTATTAGTCTTAAGCTGCTAAAAATTGGGATGTTACAACTTTCTCTTATTTTTTTTTATGGATAAAAAATAATATAATAAAAGTAGAACATTTGGTATAGTCAAAAACCCTTTCACAAAAAAAAAATTACAAGATATCACCATCTCACACACGTTTTATGGGTACCAAAATTACATAGACTTGTAACAAAACAAGGTAAACCAATAAAAGAGCTTATCTAACTAGAAACAATATTAAGAAAACATAACTTGAATCGTGTTTCTAGGTTGAAACCGAACATAGAAGGGATACAATCAATGTAAAGAAGGTGACGCTTAAAGCATGTAATTACCGTGTACTGTACTTGGCTTATTTGCAATAACAATATATGCTTTGAGCAGAAGCTGTCCAATAGCCTTTAGAGTAGCTTCAACAAATAAGAAGGCTTTTTCTACATGCTGTGTCACTATTGAAGTTGCAAGAACATTCTTGTTCCCTTGCATTTGGGGACATGTACCTAGAAATACTTTGCGTTCGCAGCAATATCAACAATCTTCACCACTGATTTATGAGATAATATAGAAAAAAAAATAAGAACACTTTTGAGAGAAATTTAGTGTTTGTTGTGTCTTTCTCAATACACCTAAGTGGTATTTAAAGGTAGAAAAGGGAGACACAATAGTCAATTGTAATAAATAAATATATATCCCTTAACCATAAATAACATTAACCTATCAAATTAAAAGTCCATAAAAATATTAGTAACTATAGGATAATACTTTAATTATATATATTTTTAAATTATATTAAAATATTTCTAACAATCCTCCACATAATTTTAAAAAATAAAATAAAACAAATATACTATCTTTTAAAACAAAATATTGTAGTTCAATATAAGGAACCTTCCGGGTTTGAGCCTTACTCCTAGTACTTATAAACTTCCATATGAAAAAATGCAGAGACTTAATTGTCTTGAGCTACACCACCTGTGACCGGGTTTTAATAAATAACACATACAATATTAGTGTTCATTTTAGGTTTTAATCAGTGATTGCACGTTACAGTCTTATGCATGTATCTTGTTTCATGAGTGTCACTTAGAGACTTGCCCATGTCTCACAATGGCGACCCTACCATCACACTCACTCGGTAAACCCTCAAAGGGTGGTTTTGTGACTCACACCCCTACAATAATTGTCATTGGGTTTATTAAGAGGTATTTTAAAAAATTTAAACATGATAATGCATATACCTCAACCTAATTATTGCCAATATTTATAGTACATCTCGTCATAGGAATGAGACATAACATTTAATCAAATTAGTTGGTGTACTTTAGTCAACAACAACTTCGTTGTTACCCATTTAACTATCCATTCCACGGGATCACTATTCACGTGGAGATGGGTGTTTGTCGTTGCAACTAATTTATGGATTTTAGTCTCATTCTCCTCGACAAATCAAATACTTCTTTATATTTTTTGCAATATTTTTTTCTGTCCTGACAAAGTCAAAAGAGATAGTAATTAAGTTTTTAATGAATTTGTCTCTCATTCCCGTATGTCAATTTTTCATTGACATTTTTACTAGAAACATTAAATATTTCATTGACATTTTTACTAGAAACTTTAAATATAACAATTTAATTGTCAGAATGCATTGAAAATAGGAATAATTTATGCTTGCGTAGCAGATCATGATAGAACAACAACTTTTAAACATATTTCAATGATAATGCACCTCCATCCAAAGTTAAAACATAACCATAACCAGTAATTGATTTTGTGTCACTAGAATCAATATCCAATTTACATTATATATCCTTCAATGATCTCAAGAAATTAGACATATTGAATGTCATAACTTGAAGAAACACAAATAATATTATTACTAGATGGAAAAATAGTATTAGAGGTATATTTTCACTCACTTTAGAATATATAACCAATAATTTTTATTTATTTTTATTAAGAGGTATATTAACCATTGCAACATATGCCTCTCACTTTGAAATATTTTAGATGTGTTTTTTTTTTAACTCGTAAGAGTTTTATCACAACCTTTTGCAAGGAAATATATTTGAAGACATGACAAACATAATATAAAGTTTCATTGATACAATGTTAGGCAAGCTAGAACATGAAGCATAACATTTATCATATCAAACAAGAACATTTTTTATCTTTCGCTGCACCATTAGATTAACACTTTATGAAGATATTATTTAATGAATAATATTATGAGTTTCACACAAAAACACTCATTTATAAAGATGTGTATTCTCATTTCTAATATATTCATCACTTTCCCTTTTAATTAATTTTGTACCTCAAAATTTTATAATTTTAATGGTTTCTAACCAAACTTTTCAAGAATTATAATAATAGTATGTCATATAATGAATTCAAATAAGCCATCACAAATATATCATTTACCAATCAAAACACATGTATATAATTAACAATTTATTGTAATAAAAAACTACTTTATAACCTTGTTCAATAACGAGGAATTTTATAAATCCAGAAACATGAAAAATTCAGTTTTAAACAAATAAGATAGTTTCTAGAAGAGAAGTTTCATTTTACTTGGTCATTCCCCCACTTTTTAATATGAACATTAACCATAAATAAAAAAAGACACAGCGGTTAACCATAAATAACATTAACCCATCAAATTAAAAGTCCACAAAAATATTAAAATTAGTAACCGTAGGATAATATTTTAATTATATATTTTTTAAATTATATTAAAATATTTTGAAAAAATATTTTAGTCATAAGTTTGATCTACAATTTTTCAAATTAAGCAATCCTAGTTTATCGTTAATATATCATTCAATTGGTAATAAAAAAAATATTAACATAACATGGATTAAAAGTAATTGTGAAAGTGATAGAACATTGAAATCTTAAGTAGAAGCATAATAAAATTAGATCAAATGTAGAATAATCGTTGTCTTAAGTCATGCTCATGAGATATTTGAATTACCGATTCCATCAATATAATAATGACATGGATTAAAAGTAATATAAGGAGCTAAGAATATAAGAGAAATTGAAGGTTTTTAGAGCATTGTCTAATGTGAGAATGACTTTTCTGTATTTTATATATTTTATGATTCAAGTGATGATTGTCCTATACAATAATTTTAGAGATGAGTTCTCAACTTTACATGACACATTTTATAACCATCTCCATTTCTTTAACAATCTTGATGTACTTGTTCTTGTTTTGTGTTATGTTTGCTTCATTTTGTCTTCTAAACTATTCACTTCAAGTGTTCTTTTATTGATCTTATTCTAATTCTCTTTTCCTTTTATTGTTCTTAATTTATATATATATTCTTTTGTGTTTACCAAAAGATTGATTATGTTAGGCAAGCTTAATATGAAGTTGTTTTTAATAATGGTAGTCTAATAGAAATCTACATATCATAATTTTTTTTTTTAAAGAAAAGTGTAGAGAATTAGAAAGTAAAATCATGTTGTCTAATGATACGTCTATCGAGAACAACAGTACTCTAAATAACATAAAGTTAGGCCTGGAAGAGAAGCTAGAAGAACAAATTGTCAAAAATAATGAATTCAGAAAGGAATTACTTCTTGTTAGATAAGTAGAAAATAGTGTAGAAAATAGTGAATTAAAAAAGTTAGAAGCCAATAATAGCGAAAAATAGAGATAGGATATGAAAAGAAAATGAATCTAAATCCGAGCAAAGAATTGAATACAACCTTAATCGAAGAGCTTTATGAAGGAAAAGTAACCAAAGGATCCATAGAATGTTGGGTACCTAAAATACAAATAATTCCTTGCAAAAATCTCCAACTCTAAAAAAAGACCCCTATCATGGTTCCATTGGCGCTCGCATAACGGACGAAAGATCTATATTTCTAAACCTAAGAGAGGAGAAAAGATAATATTTGGAGTAGCTGGCATAAGAGAATAATAGGAACTGATTAGGTAAGTCTCAAATAATCTCTATTTATTAATAGTTTGTGATGTAGTTTTCAATAAAGATATTTGAATCATAAATAAAAGCGATGGAATACATCTATTCATCACAAATAGACAAAATAATTTGTATAAGATTGATATGGATGATTTTTTGTCATTATAAAAGAATATCATAGTCATTGTTGATGATTAGAGCAAATGAAATTCATTTCAAAATGAAAATCTTGGAAGAAAAAATAGAGCTTTATTACAGGGAAATGACAAGAACAATATTAAATGTTAATTCCACGACTAAGTGCTTTTGGGGAGAGGAGATTAATCGCCTTTTTATTTACAAACTATAAATTATGGAGAGACAGTAAACACAACATTTTATACTTTCATTCATCCTTTTGTATTAAATGTTTTATTTTAGGAAAATTTGATTCTCTAAGTGACGAAGGTATTTTACTTTGCTATTCAATGTTTAAATCTTATAGAGGATCTGCATCACGGAGGCTATTTGGGGCACCTTGATACGTTCTTAGTGTTGTTGGCTTAACTTAGAAAGGTTGTACAGGGACAACAGTTGTATTGGGATCAAGATTTTAGATCCATAGTCTGATTCTCCCCGACCACCTCGTTACATATATTTGATATATTTCAAGATTTTATAAGAACAAGATATATTTGATATTAAAGCCTTTACTTATTTAATCAACGAGTCATACATAACTCAGATATTTCACTTAATAGTAAACTAGATAAGTATTCCTATCTGAACTAAAAATAAAAATAACTGAACTATTAATAATAAAACTCATACATAACTCAGATATTTCACTTAATAGTAAACTAGATAAGTATTCCTTGAACTAAAAATAACTGAACTATTAATAATAAAACTGAACTGTTTTAAAAAACTGTAAGTTAACTGTTTATATTAATAGTTAATTATTGTATTATTCATGATTAAGTTTATTTTTCCTTAGTTAGCTAATAGAGTTTACTATAAGATCTATAAGATTGATTTCACTTGGTAGACAAAAATTTTAAATAAATTTTTTATTTTCTTAGTTTAATATAATTAAATTTTAATTTTAATATTTCAAGAAAGATAATAAATTTCTTTAAGAAATTAGTATTTGGAAATAATAATATTTTTTTACATTTTTGGAATACATGGTTTAGCTTAAAAATAGTTGATGTTGTGAATAATTAATTAAGTTGCAAAGAATGACATATAAAGTAATTATAAAACAATATAAATATGAATATACTCTGACTAAAAATAAATAGACTAAAAATAAATAAATGTAGCAACAGTAACCATAAATAAGTAATATAGTATTATATTTTTAAAAGTATTATATTTTTAAAAGGTTGCTTATAAAAGAATTATAACGATCAATGAAAATTTAAATTTATTTATAAAATAAATATAATAAATTAATTTTTATTTATATAAAATTAATAATATACTTATAAATATTTAAATATGTTATATTTAGAAACTAAAATTGAGAAAATATATTATATTTTTAAGAAAACAAAATGTAAAATTTAAATTTAAGTCATATTTTTACTGATTTGTAGTTAATAATTAATTTTAGTTACATAAACATATATGTATTAAGATATAAATCATTGTATTAACACATAAGTAAATACATAAGTAAATTTGGTTGTACAGTTCAATTCAAAAAATTAGTGCATTTGGTTTCAAATTAGTGGATTTGGTTTCAAATTATTGGATTTCGATTAAAAAATAATATATTTTGGTTCAAAATAATATATTTTGGTTCAAAATAAAAGCAATTTGGTTTAAAAATATTTTGGTTCAAAATAAAAACAATTTAGTTTAATTCAGTACAGTTCAATTTCAATTCAGTACAGTTCAATTTCAGTTTGAATTTGAATTCAGTACAGTTAAATTTCAGTTTGAATTTGAATTCAGTATACAGTTCAATTTCAATACAATTTTTAATACAATATAATACAATTTTTAATTTTAATACAGTATAGTATAGTTTCTTGTACTTCAGTACATTTTGCCCGACCTTAATTCCGATACACAAACCAGACAGTTGAAGGACGTAAAACAGAAGCATCATATAAAGGCTCAATTTATGCATTATTCATAGTAGAAAAAACCATGTGGAGGTCTACTTATTTGTTACAGTGTCGGACACGTTAATTCCACGCTCACTGTGAGCTCTCTCACATGTATCTTACTAGAAACTTTTTCAGTAGAAACTGCCCAAAATTGAAGATAATGAACCCTTTCTTCCCTTATGCCTCTCCTCCCTCTGCTGTTGCTCAGGCTGTGCATCCACAAAGTAGGATTCACTCTGTTCGTTTATCAACTTCTCAACCCTCTCACCAGACTCAGGGAAGGTAACATCCAACACCTCTGTAGGTATCTCGCTCATCACATTGTCTTCCTCACCTTCAAATTTTCAATCACGCATTACCAATTGTAAATAAACAACCCCATCAACCATAAAACAAACAACACCACTATAATGTAATATCTATACCTGCAAGGAAGTTCCTCTGGTTGTTCTCGGCATTGATACCGAAAGCAAAGAAATTTAGATCCGAGATTGCGTTGATGGCAACTGGATATGCTGCTGGGATAACAAGCACATCGTTTTCAGACAACTCAGCTCTGTACCTCTGCACTTCCAAGCGTTCCTCCTGTTCTTCCTGCTGTTCTTGCTGCTGCTGTTGCTGCTGTTCTCTTAGACCAACAAGTTCAATGTTTGCTTCTCCCTTGTTAATCACCAGTATCACCATCGCCTTAGAATTGTAGTGTGGCATAAGAAGGCCTCCCTGAATTTGTTAAGAAAGAGAATTATTAATCACGGTCTCAGTACTACGATTGTTGAGTTTGTTCATATGGTTTTCCTTTGTATTACCTCTTTCATATCCACATTACTGTTGGGTATTGGGCTCCCTTCCTATGTGGAGAAAAGGCCCAAAATTTGAGAAGCCCATGTCTCACTTAAACCTAGTGGAGAGGAGGCTATAAAATAAAGAGAGAGGCAGAACAATAGAGTAAGAATACACTGAAAGCCCTAACACATAGAGGGAGAGATAGAGGGAAAATTATGTTCACGTTTTTCACAGAGCTATCACAGTAGAATCGGCGTTGCGGATTCGTTCACCGTTGGATCGGGCTGAAATT
>Ga0214543_1010739_pt1 | contig 13329 bp, 10 predicted proteins | sample CNSS2metaG_FD_160094 | JGI IMG/M metagenome (GOLD analysis project Ga0214543, IMG submission 160094) | Root nodule microbial communities from cowpea collected in UCLA plant growth center, Los Angeles, California, USA - CNSS2 | ecosystem: Host-associated > Plants > Roots > Nodule | place: USA...
TTAACGGAAGGGGCTTCATTGAGACAACTTTCCAAAATTAGGGACCTATTTAACACTTTTTTCAAATGAGGGACCAAATTCAAATTTTCATACGAAATTTGGGACCAATAGAACAATTTAACCTAAATTTTAAAAAATAAATTTAATAATTTCGGAAGCGCCTAGTATCAATGTGTTATTGAAATCAGTGTCTAAAAAAATGAAAAGGCTATAATTCTTCCCTCCACTTTGCTAATTCTTAGTCTCCACTCACTCACTGTCCAAATTAAACCCTATTCAAATTAAACCTTATTTTCGTAAGGGCTTCCTCTTCTGGACTCCATCACCACTGATTGCGAAACACCGTCCATCGTCAATCGCACACCGTCTCATGGCCATCGGCTTACCACCGTGCTCGTCGCACCGTCATCACTTCCGGTGGTCGTCGTGCTGTCATCACTTCCCGTTGTCGTCGCGTGATTCACCCCCGTTGTCGCGCTGTATCAGTTCACCTTCGTCGTCGCCTCGTGGTCAGTTCTCGTCGTCGTCGCGCCATCATCGGTTCACTTTCGTCGTCGCGCCATCATCGGTTCACTTTCGTCATCGCGCAGTTCTCTGGTATGCTCCACTTTCAAATATATTTTTCATTTCAGTTTCAAAGAGTTGCTATTTGTTTGAAAATTGTCAATGAGCTTTGTGATGGGGCTCCGTAGGATCCTTTGACGAGGATCTTTGGATATCTAATGCTGGAAACAGTAGATAGTATTAATATTTGTAAATCATTTTGATAAGCTAAGAACAAAGAGTTGCTATTCACCCTTGGTTTGAGCCTAAACTCGGAACTGAAACAGTAGGTTCAAATTTATTACCTTTCTCCACAAGTCCAATTTGTTCTCTAATCCATCTAACTTGAAAATTCTTCAAATTCACGCAAGGGGTTGCCTGACCAAGGGCCCTAGTTTAACAGATTCTCAAGGGATGTAAATTAAGTAAATAAAATACTATTGATGATCATCAAACAAAAACAGAGCTCCAAAGACTTAAAGAAAAATATTGTGTCACTTACATTGCATCAGTATTGATTTAAATGATAATGTTTAAAACAATTCCACCATCATAGCCTTTCTCAATTATGAGTTTAGAACCATACCACATGGCAAGTGCATAGGTGGAAAATATAATCAACAAAAGTATTCCCATTCCAAACCCTAAAGCCAGCCCTTGTTCAACAGTTGTAATATAAGATATTCTTAACTTGTCATTATACTTTTCTATTGCTTTTTCCTCACTGGTGAAAGAGGCAACCTGGTTAAAAATTAGGATGTCATGGAATATGCCTAAATACCAAAAATAATGCATAAACTATCTATAAGTAAGTTTCCCACCCGCTATCCCAATCTGAGTAACTTTTTGCAGAAAAATATTTTCTATGGTCATTGTTATCCAATAGTATAGGTAATCACCATTCAAAACTGGATATATTTGGACACTTGATGAAAATATACATTCCACTTTTATACTTGAATCCTTGGGGTTTGGTCATGTATAGTGCTAGGACGTTTCTTGTGTATTATTCGTTTTGTCTCTGGTAGGGTCTTCACATGGTTGTTCTTGGAAAGTAGTTTTGAGTTAAGAGAGAACAATTTTAAAAATCTTCAACTTCTTATCTTCAGATAAGTAATCCATTGAGTCTCTTGTATACTATTAGACCAATGAAACCATAGGCCTTTCAGTGGAACCTGTGACAGTTAAGAAGCTAGAGAGCTTCTTCTCAACAAAAAAAAATTCTATAGCTTGTATCCCATCTGTATAGTATGGCCTATAAAGAGCCAACTAAAAAATGTCAAGTCATTTTCAAAAAGGAAACATATTATTGTGACTTTTCCTGTTCAGTTGTAGATTTAATGGATTACATATTTTGTACAAAATGGAATTTAGGAATATCTGCCCTTCTGTTCGCTCACGTAACAGGAAAAAAGTGGTGTATCATATCAGATCTATTCATTATTACCAATGCCTGAGGTGTCAACCATACTGTTTGATTAAGAGGGATTTGATACTTGACCATGTTCAATGCATCAGATATCTTCCTTCAGGATATCATTGTGCCTTTTACCCTCTTTACAGAGTTTGTGTCACCTATATGTTGTTCCCTTGTCCTTTTCTTTGCCATTGTTTCCATGAATCTGAAGATAAGAAGTTGAAGGTTTTTAGTACTCATATGAGGGGACCAATATTAAAAATTCGGTTTCTTTCATTTTTCTTTGGTACATCTTCAGAATTTGTCTCCGTCATTTTCTATATGTAATGTCACTCATACACTAATTTGTACCTTCTTCTTCCATAATTGAACAAAAAAATTAATTTAAATAAAAAAATAGTAGCCATGTATGTTGGTTCAGAAGCAAAAGTAAAACTCACACCACATTGTATACCATGAATTTGAAAGACAAGAAATTGTTATACGGGGAGAGTACAGTGTGTAAATGAATGAAATGGGAATTGAAATTCGGGGGAAAAAAAGGTGAAATTAAAAAAGGCCCATTATGGTATTACAAATGTAGATTCCAAGCTTGTCAATGGTGGCTTCTCGTATCCAAAGATCCTCGTCAAATGTATATATTGAATTATTTTATAATAACTTTCATTAATTAATTTTTTTATATATACATTAATGAATATATAAAATAATTCAATCTTTGTATATATTGAATTATTTTATAATAACTTTCATATTAGGCTACATTTCAAACTTCCATTGAAAATTCAAATGAGTCATTGGAAGAAACATTTGAATCTTTGCTTGGGAAAGCCTGGTCGAGTGCGTTGCTATGGAAGGACTATGACACCTACCATGTTCAAGAGAAATGAAAACATTGCTTCTATAAAAAAAGAATGTGAAGCTAAAATGAGTAGCATGCAAGAAGAAATGAATGGTATGAAGGCAATGATGAAATTCATGCTCAAGCAACAAAATCCAGAATTAGATGATGATGATGATGATGATGATATAAATGAATTGATGACACATCTTTTGGGCAAAGAAAGTAATGCAGTTGGACCTCATTCATCTGCATCAACATATAATCCTAATTCAAATGATTATCAAGTACAGGTATAGTTAAACACAAATTGATCAAATGCTAGTGCTGCTGAATTCTGCCACTGATTGGTGTTTACAAATGTATATATTGAATTATTTTATAATAATGCTGCTGAATTCTGCCACTGATTGGTGTTCATATTAAGCTTGCATTGGTTCAATTGGTCAAACCCTAAATGCATAGTCAATTCAATCAAACTAGCCATTCTGGTCCAGTTTTATAGACTATGCATTGGATCTTACGTCATTCATTTAAGATGTTGAATGCTATGCAAGTGCTTTAAGATGATATGTAGGAGTAGTGGGGTTGTTCTTTAACCATGACAAAAATTCATATTTCAGCTTTGTGATTGTAATACAGTTTTTAGTCTAGAAATTTTATTGAATGAATTTAAACATGTGTTACATTTTTCAATATAGTTGTTTGATCCTAATTTTCTTCTGTTGAATTGATATATACAAAATGCAACCTAGGCTCTATTTACATATTGATCAAATGTTTTATTAGTTAAGACTTGGATTATTTTTGTTTTATTAGTTGGGATTTGGATAAGAGATAAATTGAACTTTTTTTTGTTTCAGGATGTTGGTGAAGATCAAGAGGATGAAGAATGATAAAAAATCCAAATGGTATATGAAGATGAAGAGGAATGAAAGTGCAAGAAAAATTGTACTTTTTCTTTTTTGGAGAACATAATACTTTTTAATTAGTTGTAAACATTTTTCCTTATGGAATTGTACACAATCTTACAATATAATTTTGCAATATATGAAAATTTTCAATTCCATATTATATGTTAGAAGTGTCTTATTTAATCTATTTTATTTTATTTATACTATTTTAATAGAATAAATATATTTTAATTAATACTGTTGAAATAAAATTATTAATATTTTATTTAAAATAGTATTGTCTAAATGTATAGATAAAATTAAAATTATATTTTAAATTATTTTATATCATTCAATTTTTATAAGCCTTGTTAAAACAAATCTATTTAGTTCCACACTTTCATAAATGTGGTCTATAGAAATAAGCAACACGAAAAAACCGTTGCATTATATTGGCCAAAAAACTATTACCTATTGGAACATTTTAGGCAACGTTTTTTAAATGTTGCATAATAAGCAACAGTTTTCAAATTTCCTGGCATAAACGGAAAAAAACTGTTGCCTATAGTATAGGCCACGACCACCTATGCAACGATTGTAAATCCGTTGCCAATTCGTTGTCTAATCTTTAGGCCACGGTTTTTTTACTTTAGGCCATGGTTTTTGGTCCATTGCCTAAAGTCATTTTTTCTGTAGTGTAACATTCCTAATTCCATTCACTTGTCAATCTGGACCTCAAAATCCCCCACATCCTCACTGTCTTCGCAACCACACAGAAACAATACTGCTGTGAAGGCGCCTGGCGGCAAACCCTGTGCCGCCAGGCGATACATGGATTTCTGGGCAATTTCCCAGTCTTGTAGGCCTTGCGAATGATCCTCATACCATTTTTGGATGCTCTTTTATCTCTATCTCAATCAATTCCCTCAAAGAACCTGATGTTAGTGCCACTAATTATAACTTAGTCTAATTCCAACAAAATCGTTTTAGTATAATTAACTTTATCATGCTTAATTTTTCCAGACCTCCAATATCCAAACCCTAAGAGTTCAATTATACTATTCCATCAGATTATACCATTCATCACACTAGAAATAAATGGAATACACATTAGATCATCCCTTAACAACTACCCCTTGGGTTTTCCTCGATCAAACTCAATCCAAAACACCCAAAATCACACAAAATCGAGCCCAACAGACCCGTGTCGCCTGACAGAAATTCATCACCGCCAGGCAGTTCATCAGAGAAACCCAAAAAACAGGGTTGCAGTTTTACGTCGCCTGGCGGTACAAGGACTCACCGTCAGGCGATTCCTCCAGGGAACCCAAGAACACCAAACTGGCATGTGCCGCTTGGTGGCTATGAGCAACCCGCCAGGCGGTTTCTGAAAAAATCCCAGAAACGCAGATTTTAATGCAATTAATCAAAAGGTTAAGCATATACATTCTATGATCATACAATTACGCATAAAAAAGACACAGATAGAAAGTGGTAAAACTCCCCTAACCTGGAATTCCTTCGCTTAAATATAATGCTTGAGTTCTTTCCTTGAGTTCCAACAATTCCTCTAAGCTCTTCCAATGTCCATTCATATAGGTTTTCCATCAACTCTTCACATTCAACCCAAACTAAAGTTTAGCAAAAATAAGGTTTAATTTGGATTCTCCAAGGTTTGAACCCACAACCATGCAATGCCAACTCAATGCCAAACCATTCAACCAATTCATACTTCATGCTAACTAATATAATCCAAATATCATATTATTCCACAACATGATTAACATATATTTAAAGCAATAACAAATAATAACACAAAATTGGCATACATAGGACTTGAACCCAAGTCCTCTTACACAGTAAAGTACTCTCAACCACTTGCGCTAGTAACTTTCCACGTCATACCAATCAGAATATAATGTCATAAATGCTCTTCCCACCCGCATTTATTAATTAATTGAATTCTATGAGTTTTACAGAGTGAGCTTGTCGTGTTTCGATTACGAAACCTTGTAGGAATGGATTGGCGCTCTATCAATCATATTATCGATTGTGGATTGCGCAGAGTGGTGAAACCGGAAGCATTAAGAACAAAAAAATATCTTGGTAAGAGTGATGAGGGTGCACACTCATGACTATATCAAAGATAGTTTCCTTTCTCAATTCTAAAGTTTTGGAAAAAGAGAGGAATATTGTAGGTTGAGTTTGTCTACTAAACCTTTTCCTGTTATGTTTGTACTTTTGTGGTCTGTGTTTGTTGTCTGTAGTGGCAAATGGATGCAGATTTAAGGTTAAACTTGACTTGCTTGCCTTTACAAAGGTTGGGTAGGGCTTTAAAGTCGGTCTCCTTCTCAAAGATGTGAATATGCAGAAAGTTGTGTATCAGTGGACGAGAGAAGTTAAGTTGTGGATTTTTAGGCGAAAAGCGCTAGAGGAGTTTAGAAACAATGCGTTAGACTAAGGGATCTTAGTGGTGGAAGGGCCCTAAACATGTTTTGAGAGGATTACTAGAATTTCATCTTCGAGTGAGGAAGTTCGCTTTTGCATTAGTATCTAAAGTAGTGTTGGTGCCAATAGTCCTAATTGGAGGGTTTTTGTTGGAAGTAAGAGAAGTAGGAGAAAAAGATATTGAATAATGACAAGGACTCAGTGTAAACACCAGGATGGTTGCAAGTTTTAGTGGGTCGCTAAGGAGAAGTTAGAGAATTAAACTATTTAAGTGAAGTATTGACAAAGTTTGGAATGGTATCATAAGTGGCGTTGGATCGTAACAAAGCCAAAATGCAGTTGTGTGGGTACTAGGATTAAGAGTCGGTGATTATTGGACTGAGTTGCTACAACAAACAATAGAGGAGATTAGCTTAATCCAGGACTGAATGCATGCAACACAAAACAGACAGAAGTTGTATGTAGATAAGAGAAGCGGGTCGTTGGGGTTTGAGGCGGTGGAGTGTGTGATTCTTATAGTACCTCAACTACAGGCATTGGAAGAGCGACCAATCTAGAAAGTTGACTCGGAAGTTCATCGGGTGGTATCAGATTAACTGGAGCACCAGTTTGGTCACATAGGAGATTGTCATGCACCACACTAGGCAAACATGCACCAAGTGTTTCACATGTCACGAATAAGGAAGTACATTGCAAGTCCCACTCATGTAATAGGGGGATGATTTCAGATCATGATAAGGTTCAAATAAGGGAAAATCTGACTTAGGACGTGAGGCCAGAGAGAATATTGTATTCCCAAGTCATGAAAGTGAGGGGGCAGGAGATCTGGAGAGTGAAGGTTCTTTGGGATGAAGATACGCATGAGAAGACATGGAGAATAAAAGACCACGTGAGGTAATCATAACCACAGTTGTTCCTGGTAAGTGCAATTTTTTAGGACGAAAATTTTCTAAGTTGGGGGAAATGTAAGATCTGAGAAAATTAAATAAATAAATATTTATTTATTTAATAAATGTGAGGGCGAGAGAATCCCTAAGTTCACTAATATGGATAAAGAAGACAAGGAGCAATGATAGCTCAAGTGGCTAAGAGTATTTGACTATTATTAGAGGACTTAGGTTCAAGCCTTGTGTATGTCATTAGCATATTAAATTAATTGTTTTATTATTTTAATAATATGCTTGATCATGGTGTGTGATAATATAATCCTAGAGGTGTAGGATTTATCATAAAACATGAATTGGTTGAATGGTTGTACGATTGTTTGGTAATTGAGTTATTTGAATTTTTTTTTTTGGTTCTGCAATGTTAGGGAAAACCTAGAAACCCTACTAGCCGTCACAGAAACCAAAGAGGCATCAAATAATTTGTTAAACTACAATGAACTCACATGTTAATGGTGTTAGTTGTTATTTTCGTTTTGGGTAATTAAAGGAGAATTAATAAGGCTAATAATGGATGAAAGGGAGGAGAGTGGTGCTCTTGGGAAGGCATTTTCGTGTGGCTACCAAAATGGAGTTTTAGAACCCTAAAAACAGAACTTAGGAGAGTGTTAGAAGGCTGAAAGGAGTGCCCAAGGGTGGAGATCAAATGGGGGATCAATTATGGTGTAAGGAAGGATTCTAAGAGTACTTTTGGAACTAGAATTCCAGATCAGGGAAGCTGCCATTTCCTGTTTTAATGATATTAGATGCAATTGTGTTATATATTGATGCATGAAAGCTTTCTCCTGAATTGTTTGGTTTTATTGATGATTTTATTATCATTATTATTGTTTCATTTTATCTTTATTATTATTTTATTTTATAAATATTTTATTTTATTAATATTGTTGTTTTATTATTATTGTTTCATTTTATTTTATTTTATTATTATTTTCATTTTCATTATTATTTTTACTTTTAAAATTTCGTTTTATTATTATTATTATCAAAATTATTATTTATATTATTATTATTTATTATTATTATTTTTTGTATTACTATTTTTTTAATTATTATTACTATTATTCTCATTTTATTTTATTTTATAATTATCTATATTATTATTATTATTAGATTTATTTGATTTTACTATTATTTTTTTATTATTGTTATTATTATCATTGTTTTTTTATTGATGATTTTATTATCATTATTATTACTTTATTTTATCATTATTATTATTTTATTATTATTGTTTTATTTTATTAATATTATTGTTTTATTATTATTATTGTTTCATTTTATTATAGTATTATTTTTATTTTTAAAATTTCGTTTTATTAATATTATTATTATTATTATTTTATTATTTTATTATTACTTTTATTATTATTACTATTTTTATTTTTATTTTATTTTATTATTATTATAATTATTTTCATTTTATTTGATTTTATAATTATCTTTATCTTTATTATTATTATTATTTTATTTATTTTATTTTACTATTATTTTATTATTATTTTTATTATTATCATTGTTTTATTTTATTTATGATTTTATTATCATTATTATTTCTTTATTTTATTTTTATTATTATTTTGATTATTATTATTTTATCTTATTATTATTATTTTTTTATTTTTATTGTTTCATTTTATTTTATTATTATTTTCATTATTTTTTTATTTGTATTGTTTTGTTTAATTATTATTATCATTATTGTTATTGTTTTTTTATTATTATTACTATTTTATTGCCCGTGCGATATTTTGGGGCAATAGTTATGTGTTCTTCCTGGTTTGTATATTGTTTGATTGTGCAGGATTGTGTGTTGGGTATAACACTTTGTTTTGATAGTTTTATGTGGATTTATTGTGATTCTCCAGGATGTATAAAAGCAAGAATATGGTTGTGTTTGATGTATGACCATGTGATATTGTGTAGTTGAGTTTAACTTAATGATATGAAAGTCTATTTACTTGTCATGGATGCATGTTTTTCGTGCACTGAGTCTCTTGTGTAAATAGGTTCATTTGAACCTATTCTAGAGTGCCAAATACCAGAAATTACCAGTTACTAGTGTGGCGTCTGGCGGAATGGTGTAAACCGCCAAGAGATAGGCCACAAAGTGAACTCTATAGTAAAACTCGAGAGTTGGCGCTTGGCGACAAAAGTGGTTCCGCCAGACAGTGTGTTGTAGAACTAGGCTTAGACTAAAAGCCAGTGGGTTGGCACTTGATGGCGCCAAGTGGTCCAGAATGCGATTTAACCTAGCGACGTGGATGTTGTGCTAGGCGATTTTGGATGCAGTAATGGATTACGCGAGGGATTCTACATAGCTCTGGATGAAGGTCTTGATGTGATGCTTTGTTGGGGGCCCAATTACTAGTGTAACTTGTGTTGGGGTAACACGTGGCCATTCAAGGTTGTAGCCTGGTGGTTTTAGAAGTCCAGTAGAGCATGTGAGATCGTGGCTCGTACGACGGGGTTCCAGAAGATTGCCCTATTTAGTGTAACTGATTGAGTTTGGTAGTCTGGGGACAACCACGGACTACGGTTCGTTTTGGGGAACTTCACTTGGTGTCACGGATTGTGGTCGTGGCAATTTATTCCCGCGTGTGGACTATTAGGTGGTGGCCTGTAGTCGGAGGGGCAAGTAGACACTCGTACAACAAAGATCGATTAGTGTACTCATCAAAGGGTGTAGAATCAAGAGGCGTCTAGAGGAAGATATGAAAGTTTGGGTTCGGGATTTGAGTGTGGTAGAAGTGTTAGGGGTTTTAAATTGTTATTATAATGTACCTTGTAATGCGTTTTTATTTTGAGCTCACCCTATCCGTGTATGTTTGGCGATGATCATGTAACTCGTTACATGGGAGCAGATGTTGATGCAAGTGAGCACGTGGATACTTAGAGTCGGGTCAGCATGGGAATTTTTACATGGAATTATTTTATGGATTATTTTTGCAATCAGTTACTATAAATTGTTTTATATTTGTAGGCGTTGAACGCATTTATGGATTTTTTCTTTTAGTGCTTTTCATAAAGTTTGAAATCTTTCCCGCATTTTGGAAAAGAGCTTTGGTTATTAAATGCGTTTTGTTTTAGCTTCATTTTATTTTATTTAAAATAGTAATATTCGACCGGGATGTTACAAGTGCGATTGGAGTGGCAATCAAAAAGCACCGCGTGTGGAGAAACCATATGTGGGGAAACCATGTATGGAACAAAACAACAGTGTATGCAAATGAAATTTTTCTTCAGAATACAAATGGACACATCAATGCCTTCTTCTCACAATAATTTCAAAGCATCAATCAAGGGCTTCAAGTACACATTAATTTCACTTTCCGGTTGTTCAAGTCTAGAAATCATCCTTTACAACCTCACAAACAACGAAGGAGAAAAGTTGTAAATCATGAACAAAACTGGCCAAGAATTACGTTTACTACTTAAGTTCTCGTAAGGGCTCAACAATAAATGAGGCTATGATCGAGTTTTATTGAGTTTCACAATGGGTGCCAATTTACGCCAAAATTGTCAATAGATAGCGTTTTTTTTGCTAATAGATAGCGCTTTTCAGGCGCTATCTATTGGAGCGATATCTATTAATAGATAGTGCTTATAAAAAAGCGCTGTCTAATGACACTTTATAGACAACACTTGACTCAACAAGCGTTGTCTGTGTATCCTCAAGAAGGTGTGGTGTATCAGTGCTCTTATAGATAGCATTTGATTCAACAAGCGTTGTCTATGTATCTCTTATAATTTATTTATTTTTTTGTTTATTCTTGTCTATTTTATGGAGGTTTGAAAGCTCCTTTATTTGTAATTTTTTTTTATAATTACCCACCGGCATTTATAATTTCTTAATTTAATTAAAAAATTATAATAAAAATAAATAAAATATATAAATTAGTACACAAAAATTAACCATAATTAATTTTATTGATGATTTAAGATAAATTACATCAATTAGAAATTACAATGTAAATATAAAAAAAAAAATACATAATGTTGAAAATATATAACTATAATCATTGTTTTGCACACTCCTTAAATGATCCTAAACATATCTTCATCAAACCTATCATCTCCTATGCACAAAATAAAATCATCGGCTCGCCCAATGACCTGGTGATCATCTCAAACATGTCTCCATTAGACTTATCATCTCCTATGCACAAAATAAAATCAAGGTACATTCCCTTTTAAACTTGCATGGCAGAAAGTATTCGTTTTCCCTTGCTCACACCCTACATGCATCACCATATGTACTTGTTAGAGGCTACAAGTAAACAGTAAAATGATACAAAACACTTGGAATTTCTCAAAAACAGAATCACAAAGCGAAAAGTGAACCAAGAGTGGATCTACATTCACTATGTTTCCTTTTATGTTACTTAACAAAAATAGGTGAAAGAAATTCAATAGACTAACTAGTATCTGAAGTTGTATGGAAATAATAAAATGCAAGAGACCAACAATATCTTCTATAATAATTAAGGATACAAGAGAGTATAATTAAACCAAAAACTCACAGAAAAAATGACACTCAAACTTGATATTTTCTCATCAATCCTAATGTGGTGCCTTTACTAGACACTTAAACTACAATAATGGTTTTCAAATGCCTTGATGAAACATAAGTTTAGCTAACTTGCATAACAGGTTTTCATGTGGAATTAATTGATGCAAAAATATAAGTGATAAAGCTGCCATTGATATCAATATCCAAGAAATAAAATGAATATACAAAAACAACTCATTCCTAGAGAATATTGGTGTACACACCTGTGGTTTAACATCTACGTATTATGGCCACTCTTCACTATTACTGGTTCATTTGCTAGCACACTCTCAAGTGGATTAAGAAGTTCCTTGTCTTGGCATGATCCAAAGTCTAGACCCACATCCTTATAGCACCAAACAAGTGCAATCTCCTTGTCTTCAATGTTGGATACATAAGTTGTTTCAGTATAAAGTTTCATCACAGGTTTTGCAATATGTTTCCAACTACAATCTTCTCTTCTGAGTTCATTTTTTTCTTGCATTAGCTGCAAATTACAAAATTGATACAGAAAATAAGTATCAGATTGAAGTTATAAACTTGTGATAAAAATTTAAACTAATAATAACCTTACTTTGTGTGACTCTTCAGAAAGTGCTTTATGTTCAGTTTTAAGCCAATTAACTTCAGCATTTAAGTTCTTTAGCACGTGGACGGTTTCAGTAAGGATAGTTGCCCTGTCATTCTTGAGTCTATCAAGATTTGTATTAATTCAAACAAGCATAAATATCTCAATAATGTTATGTTATAAATTCTATATCAAATTAGTAATATATGTTGGAATTGGCATAAAAACCTGCACTAATATATATATATATATATATATATATATATATATATATATATATATATATATATATATATATATACTAAATATATTTATATAAAAGTAGATAAAACTTGATATGTTATCCTGTTACCATTACCACAACAAACACTATCCTTTTGTCCACACCATCACTATCAATCAACATTCCTTTAAACTAATTTTAATACAATTGAAAATTTAAAATTAATATATTTTAAGTTAAAAAAATATGTTTAAACCAGAAGTCGCCTTAAACTAAGACTAATTTAAAAAAAATTGAAACTTTGAAGAACTAAGAATCTTTTCAAAGAGATCCAAAAACAATCGATGAAAGGTTCTTTGGAAATAAAATTAGTCCTAAACTTGGCATCCAATACCTCACCACATATAGAACAACGACAAATAAAATTAAAAAAAAAAAAGAGAAGCAAAACTAAAAAAAATGAAATTGTAACAAAAAAAAAAAGAAAGTAAAGGTTGAATAATGAACCGAAACCTAACGTGTTTGCCAACTCTTGGAAGTTCTCGTCAGGTTGATTCCTTCAGAGCTTTTTCGCAGTCAGCTTTCAGAACCTTTCGTGACGCACTCAAATATGGCTTTTCCCCTCCACTCTTGCCTTCTCTCCCTACACAGAGCACAACACTAAGGTTCATAATTCTTTTTTTTGAAAAATCTTCCTTGTTCTTAAATTTGAATTTCAACCTACAACCATACCGATATGAAATGGGCAACCACACACGACGGGTGAATTCTTTGATGGCTAACGACGTCGTTGATTGCGGGTCTGGCAGTTTCAAGTAAGACATTGATGGTGGTGATTGGTGAACGTCAAACGCCGATACGGGTTCTCTACCGTGAACGCGGATGCACCTGTAGGAACTT
>Ga0214543_1010740_pt1 | contig 13324 bp, 9 predicted proteins | sample CNSS2metaG_FD_160094 | JGI IMG/M metagenome (GOLD analysis project Ga0214543, IMG submission 160094) | Root nodule microbial communities from cowpea collected in UCLA plant growth center, Los Angeles, California, USA - CNSS2 | ecosystem: Host-associated > Plants > Roots > Nodule | place: USA...
TTACGGGAGGATTTTTTTTTCTATATTGGTATTAGAGGGTGGAGTATGTTGTTTAGGTCCACGAGAGGACTCATATAAAGTTATTGAAATAAAATGGGTGTTTAGAAACAAACATGATGAAGATGAAAACATAAACAAGAATAAAGCTAGGCTTGTTGCAAAAGGAAATAATTAAGAAGAAGGTATAAACTATGATGAGATATATGTTTTGGTTGCAAGGTTAGAGGCTATACACCTACTTCTTGCTTATGCTTCAATTATGAAATTTAAATTGTATCAAATGGATGTTAAGAGTGTTTTTCTTAATGGATTTATTAAAGAAGATGTTTATGTAGAACGACCTCTTTGTTTAGAGTATTACAAGTTTCCTAATCACATATATAAATTAAAGAAAGCACTATATGGATTAAAACAAACTCCTACATCTTGGTATGAAAAACTTAGTACTTTTCTTTTAGAAAATAATTTTACTAGAGAAAAGTTTGATTCAACTCTATTCATTAAATGAGTAGATGAACATATTTTGCTCATTCAAGTGTATGTGGATGATATAATTTTTGGATCAACTAATATCTCTTTTTGTAAAGGATTTGCAAGTATCATGCAGGGAGAGTTTGAGAGGTCAATGATTGGAGAATTGGCATTCTTTCTTGGATTGCAAATTAAGCAAATGGAAGATGGAACCTTCATATCACAATCTAAGCATTGCAAGGAAGTCTTAAATAAATTTGGAATGGATACAACCACTACAACCAAATATATTGTTGTAGGAAATTGTTGTGCACAAATTTTATGAATGAAGCAATAGTTGGAAGATTTTTATATATTTCTTAATCATATTCCTTTAAAATGTGTAGGGGTAGCAAAATGGGTGGGGCTCGACAGGCCAGCCTGTTCTAGCTCAACTCGTCCAGCCCGCCAATTTGACAATTCAAAATATAGGTCAACTTATCCTATTCTTAAGTCCTTTTTTCCTAAAAAAAACTAAAAAATAATTAAGAGGATTAATTTTTTATATTATATTTTTTAAAGGTGTAAATATATAATAATGTGTAATTTAAATCAGTAACATTTATAAACTAAGTTCCAATTATTAATTATAATAGAGTAATTTAATATGTAAATGTAATAATTATTTTAATTTATCCAGGCTAAATTAGTGATTTAGTTCTCTAATTTGTTGGTTTGGTTCATTTTGGTCCTCTTATTATTTTTTGGTTCAATTTAGTCCTCTAATTCTGTAAAAAGGTCGAATTTAATCATTTTCGTTAAGTTGACGTTAACATTGTGTTTGTATATGTCATGTGTCATTTTGTGGAATTTTAATTTTTTTTAATCTTTTTAAAAAAATGATTTTTTTAATCTTTTAATTTAAAAAAAAATTGCCACGTATCACGTCATCGTCATGCCACGTGTCAATTCGTGAAATTTTCAATTTTTTTATTTTTAAAATTTTTCTTTTTAAAAAAAACTGTCATGTGGCATGTCATGGTTGTGTCTCATGTTAGACTAACAATGTTTGTTTTCAATTTAGTCCATCTATTTACAATTTTGATTCAATTTAGTTTTATTTTTTAAAATGATTTAATTTTGTCCCCTCCAAATTGAGACCAAATTAAAAGCTTAATTACAACTTATATATACACGTTAAAATAACTTTTTAGAATTTATACATCAAATTACTCCACCTAATATTCAAATTATTTTGTTTTTTACATGTGTAAAAAATTTCAAGTGTAAAAAATTACAAATAAAAAAATGTAAGAAATAAAATAACATAAGTATTTAGGGAGTGATTTGATGTTCAAATGATAAAAAATTATTTTAATATGAATGTATAAGTTATAATTAAACTTAATTAATAATATGGTCTCAAATTGGAGAGGACAAAATTGAATTATTTTAAAAAATTAGACGGACTAAATTGAATCAAAATTGTAAATAGATGGACTAAATTGAAATTAGCTACAGTTAGTCTGACACGTCGGCACAACCATGACCTGCACGTGATAATTTTTTTTCTAAACAAATGAAAAATGAAAATTTCATGAATTGGCACGTGGCATGACCATGATGTAACGCGTGGCAGTTTAATTTAAAAAAATAAATGTTGAAATGGGGAGCTTACTCACTCAATTGAAGTTTTGATGATGTTCAAAGTCAAGCAACGTGATGAGGCATTGCCTCTAGTTATAAGTTAGATCTTTCATTAGAATGAATAGTGTGAGAATCATGAGGAGTCATGAAAAAATTCCTAAATTCTTATGGATTGAAGCACTTAAGATGGTTGTGTATATAGTGAAATGAGTTTTAACCAAGGTTGTTTTAAGAACACCTTTTGAGTTATTCAAAAGTTGGAAACCCAATTTACAACGCATATGCCTGTGGAATGCCCATCTAAAGTGACCTTTTATAATCCACAAGAGAAGAAAGTATAACCTAAGACTATTAGTAGGTATTTCATTGGATATGCTGAAAAAGTCCCAAGGTTATAGTGTTTTATTGTCCATCTCATAACACTAAAATTGTGGAATCAAGGAATGTAAAGTTTCTTGTAAATGACTTGATTAGTGGGAGTGATTTAATTCAGAATAATCATAATGAAGTTCAAGCCTCTAAATCAAATGATAGACTGGTAATCATTCATGCTTCTTTAGTTCAAGAGCGTATTAGACAACTAGATATCCAAGTTCCACAAATTGTTGGAGAAAAATCAAGTTGTTGAGGAACCAGTTGAATAATAAATTTCTCATCAAGGTAGTAAGAAACACTAAGAAGATCTACAAATATCAAACAACAATTTCTAGTGATTATGAAATGTATTTACAAGAATTAGATTACAACATTGGAGCCAAAAATGATTTTGAACGGGAATAGATAAAGAATGTTTCATATGCTTCAGATGTTTGAAGTCTAATAATGTATGCTTAGCTTTGCACCAGGTCTAACATTTTACAGTTGGAGTTTTTGTAAGATATCAGAGTAACCCAAGTGTTGACCATTAGAAATATGCAAAGAAGGTAATCAAATATCTTCAAGGATTGAAGGATTTCATGCTCATATACAGAAAAACTAATAGTTACATTAATACTAGAAAATCAACATTTGGTTATATTTTTATGCTAACTAGTGGACCTATATTTTAAAAGTAGCAAAAAGCAAACCTTGACTATTACTTCCAGTATCCAGTCTGAAGGTTGAGTTTGTTTCTTATTTTGAGGCTACCTCACGTGGTGTATAGTTGAAGAGTTTTATATCTGGATTTAGAGTTGTGGATTCAATTGCTAGGCCATTGAAGTTATATTGTGATAACTCTGTTATGTTATTTATGGCTAAGAACAATAGAAGTGGAAGTCAAATTAAGCACATTGATAATAAATATCTAGCCATCATAAGAAAATATGTTAAGTGGTCATTGAGCACATTAGCACTGAGTTGATGATTGTTGATCCTTTGACTAAAGGCATGCCATTAAAGAATTTTAAGGATCATTTAGCACATCATTTGCTTCCATGTAACGAATTACACAATCATCGCCAAACACAAGCAAATAGGATGAGCTATATATATATATATATATATATATATATATATATATATATATATATATATATTTATATATATATATATATATATATATATATATATATATATATATATATATATATATATATATATATATATATATATATATATATATATATATATATATATATATATATACAATTCAAATATATATGCACACACACATCAAAGGAACTCTATCCCTTTGATTCCATACCACATGGTCACCACCATGTTATCCATGTTCTACATCTTTATATGATAAACTTTAGATATCCTTTGTTGCCACCACCTACAAGCCACAACTTGTAGAAACACATGAGGGAATATCATGCTACGGACCACACTCCGTAACACCAGGTGAAGTTCCTAACACAAATCACAATTCATACTCTGGCCACAACTTGTGATTGCTTAATCAAGTGGAGACCCTCTATACGAGCCACAACTCGCACACTCACATTGGTAACACTCACCATTCCGAGCCACAACTCAAGGAATGCTTGTGTTCATCCTCCATCCCGAGCCACAACTCAAGGGATACCATTCAAAGCCACAACTCAAGGAATGCCACGTGTTTACCCTCTATCCCGAGCCACGCCTCAAGGGATACCATTCTTAGTCACAACTCAAGGAATACTCCAGCAAGTCCATCTTTAAGGTATCATCCAAAGCCTTATAGACCACGCACATCCAAAGCACACAATCCTCTGCCCCTACATTATCGCCTGGCGCTATGCTAGAGCCGCTAGGCGAAAGCCAGTTGTAGACCGCTTGGCGGAACCTATCTGTCGCAAGGCGTCAAGTGCCTTAGTACAAACTGCCTCTGTACGTATCGCCTGGCGAAACGACCCCATCTCTAGGTGCCATGCATCACAATGACCTTCTAGAATTGTAGCTATCGCCTGGTGGTTCAAATATCACCGCTTGGTGCTACACCAGTCCTCGTGCAGTATTGGTTTCCAATCCAAGCACAGTTGTTCACATACTCAAGCCACATCGTCACTCATCCAGAGTATTACGATCCTAATTAATTACTGTCAACACTGCTTCCAATTATCATAACTCATCTCATATCCATTCATTCACTAAATGTTGTCAAATATACAATCTTAAGTATTCACACTCATCATTTCATTATTATCTAAAACAAATTGTCTTCTCCCTTCCAAACATAACTACAACATTAATTCAACCTTACTAAATTCTCTCTTAGTCACTTGTCGCATTGTACCACATTTTAACACTTGAATTGAACCATGGCTAACTTAGGCCATCCAAAAGATACCACAATTTTCTAAGTCTTGTGCTACAACCACTCCATTCATAATGTTGGTTTAGTTACTATTTTGTACTATTTTTAATATCACAATTTCTCCTATTTACAATTAAAATCACACATTAATTCCTACTAACTCATGTATTTCCTCATCACCCTAGCCCTCTGTCCAAATTTGTCACCAATTCCACATTCATCATTAATCTGATTTACAGGATTCCAGACCGACCACTACACCTCACAGCCACATAGATTCACCTTCTTTGTGTAGGCGCCTGGTGGCAAGCACAATGCCATCAAGCAGTACATAGCATTCTGGATACCACCCAGAAATTCCTACACCTACGAAGGGTCCACAAATCCTGAATTGCACTTCTCTGCCTATTTTCACAACCCTAAAAGTGACCACTCTTACTGTTGTAAAATTCCTAAACCCAAACCATATCTAGTAACGGTTTTAGTTCAATTCAACCAACCATTAATCTTAGAACATAAAACCCCAAATTTCCAAACCCTAAAAGTTGTTCATCATATTACCTCCAATTAACTTCAATCACAACGTAATTCAACAATTATTGGCATCTAATAATCAACCAACATATACACTCCTTTTTTCCCCAATCAGAATCAACCCAGAAACCCCAAAACATCAAAATCGAGTAAAAATTACACGCGTCGCTTGATAGGTGTTCATCACCGCCAAACTATTCATACAAAACCCAGAAATCTGGGTTGGAAAACATGTGCCACGTAGCAGCATGAACTATCCGCCAGGCGATTCCTAACAGGAACCTTGAAATACACTAAAATTAGCATGAGTCGTATGGCAAATTTGAAGGCCCGCCAAGTGATTTTTTGAGAATTTCCAGAAAGACTAATTTCAACGGAAAAAGACAAATTTTAAGCATTCAATCCTAAATACATCATCATAGCAATACAAATGTAAATGCACAAATGGCAATGCTAATGTTCCCTTTTCATGTTAGCAACATGACCCCCCTTTGGTTAGCTCTATTCCATTTCAATTGGCTTCCCAATTCACCCTCACACTCAATTTTCAGTGCAGTTTGTTGGTCTATCTCCAGAAGACCTCTCTTTCTCACTAATTTTACCCTTAATCCCAACTTCAACCCTACTTTTAATTGGCTTAATGGATAAAACGAATTTTTAATTAATCTTAAGTATAAATTAATCTTAAGTATAATTGCCATTCAAAGACCATTATGAGGTGATTTTGCCAGCCCTTCCATCTGCTCCCCAAGACGGCTAGGGTTTTCTTACCATTCTCATTCATGCCAAAAATAATTTTAGCAATAAAAAAAGAAACCTTATTTCTCATAAGCTAAGGTTCGAACACACAACCAATCATCCAATTCATGTTTTGTGATAATTCCTATACTATAGGGTTATATTACCACTCATCATGGTCAAGCATCCTATCAAAGTAATTAACAATAAAAATAACACTCAATTGGCATACACAACATTCAAACCTAAGTCCCCTCATAATAAATAAGTACTTTCAACCATTTGAGCTAGTACTATTTCACATCATAAAAAGCAGCATTAAATGCCATAAAGGCTCCCACTACCTGCATTTATTAAATAATTATTCATTTAATTATTTAAATTTCTCGGGTCTTACAAGACTTGGTTTCATGTTGTGACAATCATTATTCTTACTTTGATAAAACTCTTATTCAATTATTCTCATTTTGTTATGCACATATTTGTTTATTTTGAGACATTTCATTTGACTTAGAATAAATATATGACTTATTCATTATAATTAAGAGTCTTTGATGAAAGACTTGATATAGTATGATACATAGGAGATAATTCTCACTCTTGGAGGACCTGTCACCATGATCCTTGTATTTAGTTTATTGTATTTATTGATAATGGGATAAATGGACCAAGTGGGAGAATGTTGGAAATTTCCCAAATATGTGATATGTGAGATAATAAGAGATATTCATATGGTTAATTTTTTTCATAGATGTGGTCCATTTGTCAATCAATTTTATAATTATTGCATAAATTTTGATACCATAATCCATATAATTGACAACAATTTATTATGGCAATTACTTTATGATGGACAAAGAGTGATATAAATTTCACCGGTGTTTTGTACTTTGGGTCATCAAATATGTTCTCGTCCATCGTGTAATATACCATCAAAGTTTAGAGAGTGAGGATTTGAAACTCATTGTTATGAGGATTCTCATAACAATGAAAATGGCTAAAGGTTAGTCCTTTTTCTGCATTAGTTTTACGAAATATTGTTTATCAAGTATTTAAGAAGGTGTTTGTGTATATCTATCTACATTTATAGAGTATTATTATTAAAGAACTATACTTATTTAATTTTTTTATGATTAAAATGGTTATTATTGTAATATATATATATATATATATATATATATATATATATATATATGTGTGTGTGTGTGTGTGTGTGTGTATATGTGTGTGTGTGTGTGTTAACATAGGCCCATTAACTTTTGGCTCTTAGGGTTAACTTTGTGTGTATATATTATATATCACACCTCTTGTACCATTTTATACACACTCAATAATACACAATCCCCTTCTTTCTATATTTCTTTTGGGATATGGTTTTGGTCAAAAGGGATATCGTTGCTTTGATCCAGTTAGTAAAAAATTGTATGTCTTACGTCATGTTGTGTGTTTAGAACATATTTCATTCTTTTCTATTCTAGCTAGCTCACATTATTTGACTACATATGATGTCATTAAAATTGGTCCTTTTGATATTGATACCACTACACCTACTCCTGTAATGATGATTGTTTCAAAATAACCATTTCTCAACAAGTGTACTAGTACGTAGTAGTATCAACAAATGTCTTATCCACATGGATTTAGCAAGTATATTGGTAGTTTGATTTTAGGGTTTTTAGTTTTGATAAAGAGTGCAAGTAAAAATAGATAATAGTAATTAGATAGATTGAGTGGAGTAGGGGTTATGAATTGATTTCATCTAATCTTCTTCTACTACACTACTACCATCTTGTTTACTTACTATGCAAATCATTCAATGTCCTAGGAGTACTCTTTCTATGTAAATCTAGGTTCATTCCTGATACACTAGAACCTAAGGACTTCAAACCTAGTATGATTCCTCAACTCCTAGTAGAATGAATCCTTACTTTAATGTGCAAGACTCATTGAATGAATCCTTGTCATGTACAGGACCCTTTCATCCAACATCCCCTCTAGCTACTTAAATAAGCACTAGTACAGGTATGATGATTTGATTGGACCACAGTTTGAGACCAGTTTTCCAAACCAATTAAATAGATGAGTGATAAAGTCATCATTAAGCATAAATCAAACCACAAACAAATGAATGAAAGCAAAGATAAATATCCAAGAAGTAGAAGTATATAAAATCAGAATTGATTACATCAAACTTGGACACAAGGGAATTCAGCTACTCATAGAATATTACAATGTAATTCCAGCAGCATTTACACATAAGATTTACACTAAGAGTATCTCCCTCGTGCCTCACAGACCCTATTCTCTCCTACGGCTACATTTATAACATCACTCAATGCCTAGAATGAAGACATGAGGTCTTTATTTATAGGAATTTTTGGGTGGTGCTCAACCTAACTTTTGGTGCTCAGCACAAGGGTTTCTTCACAAGTAGGTTTCCTTCTTAGCTTAGCCCCTTGTCTTGGTGCTTAACACATGACCTTTGCCTCTTGGGAGGGTTTTCTTGGCTACTCAGCCTCATGGATTTGTGCTCCAGGTTTCCTTGAAAAGAAGGTTTCCTCACGAGGCTCAGCTCCATTTGTTGTGCTTAGCCAGAAAGTCAAAATATGTTTCTTGTCATTTCTACTTCCATAGCTCAGCTCTAGTATTGTGGCTTAGCTGCATACTTGATATTTTCTTTTATATTCACTGCAAAACAACAAAAATATCATTATCATTCATAAAACACTAATTCTAAATACCTCATTTTGTATCTTAAGCTAAGGATATTTGTTTTATATACAAATAGCACCATTTGATACATGATAAGTGTCAATTTCAAATGGAAAATTTACTTATTCTTGACACTTATCACCACACCCCACTTTAGCTCTTTGCTTGCCCTCAAGCAAAGTAGAACAAAATAGAATGTCAAATAATGATTTTTATGGGTTGTCAAAGAACTAGTATCAATCATGTTGAATGTAATTGGAGGATAAACAAAAGATTTGGAACCAACATGGATTTTCACTCATGTTTTTCAATCTGGTTTATATTGAATGCTCTCCTTAGCTTAAGTATCTAGACGCTCCAAACAACCTTGCAAGCTTTCACTTGATTTTGCATCTCATTTCCAAGCACTGTCTACACACAACAAGAATGGATCACTAAGGTCTTTCTTGAGCTTGTAACTTGGCTAGGTTGTTAAGGAACATTATTTTACAAGACAAGAAAGACTCACTGATAAAAAGAGTTAAAACAACATATATATATATATATATATATATATATATATATATATATATATATATATATATATATATATATATTCAGCTTAGCTCTATTTTACTACCCTCTTTTTATGCATTTCAATTATGATGCAATTTTCTATCCTTTTTGTTTCTTTTCACTTTTATGTTTTGCACCAGGTTTGTTTTTCTCGGTCATTTGGACTGCATTTTTCTTTTCCTTGGGCAGTTCTTCAATTAGCCTTCATCCTTGCCTTTTTATTCCAACACAGATGTTGTTTTTGTCCTCCCTTATCAATGACAAAAGGTGGGATAATTTACTTTTGTGGGCTAAGGTGTGTATTGTGAGGCTAAGGTTCAAAAATGATATTGAAATTCAATTCAAGGTAGGCTATTTTGCTCTGGGTATGAATATTCAACAAAGAATATGACTTGATCCTTTCAATGCTTTTTCATATGCTTGACAGTTTTTAGAAAATTGATACAAAATTAGTGGCAGCTCCTCAAGGTGTTTTCACTTAGCTCTGAATTTAGTGTTTGACTGTTCTTCTCACTAGTTAGATGCATTCATCCATGTTGATTTTTCAACTATGATCCCACTAGTATTGTTGGTTTTTCATTTAAGCATCAGGATTCCCAAAGTTTTTCCCACTCTTGAATATCAAAAATCTGATTTCTTTTTTAGTTCTGGCTCCAACCAAAAATCCTAAAAAATCTTGTATGCATTTCTGTTAAAAGTGGGCTTTAAGTCTAACTCAACTCCACAAAACTGACTTGTAAGGTGAGGTTTGCACCTCACTTATATAATATGAAATTGCCTTATCTTTAGTCGATGTGGGACTTCCAATAATTTCCAAAAGATATTAGCTGCCCAAAATGTCCATATATATACTTATGGAATAAATAAAAGAAAAAAACAAAAATTAAAAAAAAATTAAAGACAGAAATTAAAACGTGCAAAAATTAAAAAGGAACTTTATTTTTAGTGGTTTCAATTTTCTTCTGCATCAAGATCTTCTGTTTAGCTCTTAGATCGAACCACCTTCTCAAGAACTTATCATCTTTTAAATTTAGAGGCACCAACATCCTCTTTGTGATGGATTTTTTTCTTTGACTACTTGGCTAGCTTCAGTACGGACAAATTGAGGGAATTGATGGCCAACTTTAATACTGGCAAATTATGCTTATAGTTCAAATCCTTGACTTGTTTGGCCAGCTTCTGTACTGGCTAATTATGCCTTTAAAGTTGGGGTCAAGATTTCAAAGTCCTTTAGTTAAATTCCCTTTGTTGATCAACATCCATACATGAGCTTAAAATTCTTCATGATCTTGGGTGTATTGCATGATGACTTTGATGGAATTGCATCTTTAAAAACTACATTATCCCATTGTTTTGCTATGAAAGATTTGGGTGTACTATGATACTTTTTAGGTATTGAGGTTGCTCTTCTCCCAAAGGTTATGTTTTGTCTCAATCCAAGTATATTGTTGACCTATTTGAGCATGCTCGACTTACTAACAACAAGATTGTTGATACTCCTCTTGAGACAAGTGTACAATATTCTCCATCTGATGGTGTTTTTATGACTGATTCTACCTTATATCGAACTATTGTTGGGAGTCTGGTTTATCTTATTATGGCTCATCCAAACATTGCACATGTTGTTCATGTTATTAGTCAGTTTGTTTCAACTCCCAAAGCGGTTCATTGGATGTTGTTTTTCATATTCTCAGGTATCTTCGAGGCACTCAATTTTAGTCTCTTTTGCTTTCTTCTACGTTGTCTTTAGACTTGCGTGCCTATTGTGATGAGGATTGAAATGGTGATCCTAATAATCAGAAATCCACTACTGGGTGGTGTATTTTTCTTGGTGACTCACTTTTATCATGGAAGAGTATGAAACAAGATGTTACATATCGATCGTCCATAGAAGCCGAGTATCACACCATGGCTTTGACTACTTGTGAGGTTATTTGGTTGCATTGGTTACTTGTAGATATGGGTGTTTTTTTGAAAGATCCTACGCCTCTACATTGTGACAATAAAAGTGCTATTCATATTGCTCGCAACTCTGTTTTTCATGAGCGAATCAAGTATATTGAAACAGATTATCATTTTATCCGTCATCATCTTCAACTTGGCACTCTCAACTCTACATATTGCATATATATTTACTAAGCCGCACTCCATTTTACACTTTCATTTTTTACTTGACAAACTCTCAATGCATTTAGTCGTAGCATTGTGAGTTTAAGGGGATGTTAGCATAGGCTCATGTTTTAGGCCAATTTACTTTTGACTCTTAGGATTAGCTTTGTGTGCATATATATCACACCTCTTGTATCATTTTATACACACTCAATAATATACAATCTCATTTTTCTTATATTTTTTTAATTTCTACATATATAATTTCTCAAATTTTTAAATTAATGTCTATCATATTAAATAATTGTAGGCACTAATGTGAAGTGAACTTCATTTGATATGGGTAAATTTGAGGGTCACTTTTCTTTCAAGATCACTAGGCTCATCCATACAGGTTAAATAAGAAAATTAGAAGTTTTCTATTTGTTTTAACTTTTCTTTTAAAAGATGAGTTCTTAATGCATTAAGAAATGTTTGTATAAACTTTTTAAAAGAAAATTAAACTTTAAATGAAAAATAAGTAATTTGGTTTTATTAGAAAAGATGTAACCCAATAATTTTAAAACGACAATTATACAATAATTATACGCGAACACTTTCAATAATTTAAACTTTTTTTCCTTATTGCATTATATTTTATTTCTTCTCTAGTTCTCTTTCTAAGTATAGCCGACACAATATTTTTTAATATTATCCTTCAAATGATTTTATTAGCATGTTTGGTCATCTACTCCTAGTGCCTTCTCTAATATTTTATAAACTTTAGATTAACTATACAAAACTATATTTAATTTATGGATGAAGTTTTGAGTTATTGAAATAAATTTAAAGTTTATATATATATATATATATATATATATATATATATATATATATAAAAGAGGAGAGAGGGAGGGAGGGGGATATGGGGAGAGACTAAATTATAAAGTATTATTTGTATGAAGTAATTTTTTAGCTCGAGTTATCCATTCCTAGAGATGGAAAATAAACTTGTTCTCGTGAGTATTGTCCGAACTCGTCCCCGTTTTGACGAGGAATTCCCGCATTGACTGGGTATGGGTATGGGTATGGAGAATCCCCGACTTTTTTAATTGGGTATGGGGATGTACATATCCCCGCCATAATACTCGTCCCTATTTAAATTATTAAAATATTCATAATTAATTAAGTAACCATATATATATATATATTATTTTTTATTTCTTCTAATTATTTAGTTTGTCATGACACTCATTCGCATCTTAATTATATTTTTCATTTTATCATAACCTTTATGTAATTATTAAAAAGATGTATGTCAATTAAAAAATTTGTATGTCTTACATTTGAATATTTCTCATGAGAATGTTTAATACTCTTAATTTAAGTATTTAATAGCACAAACCTTTCGTTTATTAGGTAATATAAAAAAATCATTTACTTATTATTATTAGTTTTTTTTTCATTTGAAGAACTCTTTTGTTTTGCTAAAAAACTTTTTTTGTTATTTCTCAACCATTGAATATATATGTTAATATTTGAAAAGTTTTCTTAGATCTCTAAGATATTTTTCAACTTATCATACCCTTAATTATACATTTGTTTTCCTTTGTGCAATTTCTTTCAATAGTCTCTCAAATTGTTTGTAAACATTTGTTAATTTTTTAATATTTTTATTTATTGTTTATTTTCATTATGTACAATACTATTTCAATATATTTTATCTAATTATTTTTTATTTTCTAACTCATTATCAATCATACTGTAATTTTTTCACTATAATTGTATAAGTAACTTTTATTTACTACAATATAAAAATTTAATGTAATTGTCATGAATATTTTTTTATCACCATCCAACATAACTGAAGTTCAAAAG
>Ga0214543_1010742_pt1 | contig 13323 bp, 6 predicted proteins | sample CNSS2metaG_FD_160094 | JGI IMG/M metagenome (GOLD analysis project Ga0214543, IMG submission 160094) | Root nodule microbial communities from cowpea collected in UCLA plant growth center, Los Angeles, California, USA - CNSS2 | ecosystem: Host-associated > Plants > Roots > Nodule | place: USA...
TTTTTATATAATATAATATATATATATATATATATATATATATATATATATATATATATATATATATATATATATATGTATAGTGTCAAACTTTATAACCAACCTCTTTCATATTCCAGGTCAAATCCCTACCAACTCATCATCATCCACCCATGAATATAGAATTTTATCCCACAGCAATACCATGTCACTTTCATAACCAACCATTTCATGTTCATTACATGTCAAGGATTATCTAAGTATATCATTCACAATTCATGTTAAGCTCATAAGTCACAAACCATCGTTCATCATATTCACACAAAGTCACTTAATTCATACTTTAAAAAGGCATAATCAGTCTAAACATGTGGTCAATGTCCAAAAACAAAGAGATATGAAAACAAGCATGCCCCTCGCTCAGGCGAGCTCCCTTCGCCTAGGCGAGGGCTCGAATCAGGAACAGTGGTGTTGTCGCGCCCTCTCGCTTAGGCGAGACCTCCTCGCTTGAGTGAGATGTGCTCTCGTTAAAAACAAGCACTCGTCGTCTGAGCGACCGCTCGCACAAGCAGCCTGGGCGAGTTGCTGCTAATCTCGCCTAGGCGAGACACACTCGCTTGGGCGAGACAACCAGAACCTGTCACTGTTCACGCACGCACATACCTCCAACCAGACCAAAACATACTTTTAACAGCTCCTAAATCATTTTTAATGGCAACCAAATATCAACTCACGAAACAATATCAGAACATGTGAGAAAACGAAATAGAGCAGTAAACCCTAACTTCCCCGTACCTGGAAAAAGGCTAAGAGAAGAGTGTGACTCCAACAGCGGAACACAGAAGCTCTAGGGACAGATTTACCAAGCTGGAAAAGAATAGTGAAGCGAGTATTGAAGTAAGTGTACGACAAAACCCTAACTAGAAGTACGAACATACGAGCGAAAAAACGAGGTATGAGGTGTAGAACACTTACACGAGGCTAGAAGACGAAACTGAGCTCACTAGATCAAGGTTGGGAGTAAACCCTAGCAGAGGAAGACGACAACAACTCAAGGGTGTGAGAGTTCTGTTTTTCGAAAGTGAGCAAAGCGTTAGGATTAGGGCACATTAGGTCTGATTTTGCCTCTTTGGGCCAGCCCTTAGGCCCATTAGATTAAGGGCAGCTCCTAAAATCGTAAAGTAGGAAAAACTGGGCCTTACCGTTAAAGAGTTGGTGAGGTGCCCAAATGATTCCTTAAGGACTCTAATTATTAGAATTGTTTGCCATAAAGGGATTAACTATTCATTCTTTCACTCTAATAAATTTAGTATAAACTTCTTCCACTTAGATGAAATATAATACTAATTATCATCTTTTGATATAGTTTTACTAAAATAACTTGTTCTTTTAACATTACTTTTTATTATATATGTTAATAAAAATATTAGTATAATATTATACAAATACTAAATTTGGTCTCAATTTAGGGAGAGACAATATTACTCTATTTTAAAAAGACAAGACCTAAATTAAATAAAAAGAAATATATTGAGACTGAATTGAATACAAGACAATGTTATTTGACACCAACATGTGGCATTGCCCTACCACATGGCATTGATAGTGTCATGTGTCACACCACAAGACTTGATAACTCCTCCTCCAACCATCCTGTGTGCATGGCTTGAAGAGAAGCATGGAAAGTGCAATGGAGGTGTTGAAGGGTGTCTCAAGAGAGGCTAGGTCAACTCTCAAGGAAGGGTGACTAGAGGAAACCTAAAGAAGAGCTCTAGCATAAGGGATTCACAAAATAGAAAAGAGAGTAGTCTATAGTCATCTCAACAAAGTTTCTCTAGCATATTTATGAATGATTTTACATGAGAGGTGCTCCTCTATTTATAGGAGCAAAGGAGAGAAAATGGTTTCCAAAATAAGAAGGAAATTCAAACTCTAAAATTTGAAAAATTGAGCCAAAAGTTGGCATGCAACAAGTGTGACTTGCCTAAGTGGCAAGGTCACACTTTTCATGCCATGAGGTTTAAATGGAGGGCCAAAACCCTAGCTTGCTCTCCAAGCTAGCACACAAACTAGGGTAAAAATCCTAATTCATACATCTCCTCCAAAGTCCAAACTCCTTTAGGCCCAAAACTTCCTACTAAGCCTAAAAGCCCATCAAGACCCAAATATAAGGCCCAAAGAAAATGCTATACTACTTGAGCCAAAATACACGGTGTAAAATAAACCTATTTTGATATTTAGAAATAAAGTTGGTTCAAAAGATAAGAGTCTGGGCCCACTCAATAGTTAAAGCTCACTATTATATGCACTTGACCATGACAACAAAAATTTTTGCAAAAAATAAATTAAAAAATTAATAAAAATTATAAATTGACACGTGATATGTTTTTAACACCGTTTATAAATACTAACGAAAATGACATAATTGAATCAATTTTTCTTTTTCAAATATTGAGATTTTGACTGAAACAAATATAAAAGTAAAGACCTAAGTGTAACTTTTCAACCAAAATGCAAACAAGAAATAATTAAACCTACAATACAATAATAAAAAAACAATACAAAAGATCCATCTAACCATATTGCATAACCTCCTTCCACTACAAAAAAAAAGTCTCATTAATAACTAATTTTAGAAATCAAAAATTTATTAATCACTATAATGACCGGTTTAAATATTAATTTATAATAAAAATTTATTAATTATTAAAATAATCATTATTATGAATAAAAAATTACAGTTAACTTCTAAATTAATTTCTAAATTTAACTACCAAATGAACACTAAAAATTAACTATTAAAACTTTTTTTATCAAAAAAAATTATTTTTAAATTACTTTAATTAATTAGTAACTAATTTTAAACTTTTATTTTATTCTTCATCATTATTATTAATAAAATATTTTCTTACAAACCTTTACTATATTATCATTCTCATTAACATGTACACCGACATTTAATTATATCCAGTAATATAATAATACTTAACTAAATAATATATCGATATCTAATCAAATATTGTAATATACTCTAAATTGTTGGAATTTCATGATCTTACTTATTACTGACACATATTCGTAATAACAAATTTAATAGTCAACATCCTGAAAAAATGATATATTTTAATTATTTTTAATTATATAGAGTACACACTCAATCTCTTGTATATATACTTTATATACAATTTTTTTTTATGTCTTTGCATATTTCAACATTGAAAAATCTTCATAAATTGTTATTTTTGGTTCTCACTAAAGGCTCGATGACCAACTCTATTAGACATCAATATCATTTTTTTTTCCGATATTATTATTTTTTTCCGATAAGAACAACATTGTCATTGACATGTTCATAACTAAAGTTGTAGTGTACAATTATAATACTTTTATTTATTTAAATTATTAAATTTGTGCAATATAAAAAGTTATCAATATTTAATAAAAAATGGTATATAGGAAAGTTTTTTTAAATATTATTATAATTTTATGTAGAGTATAATCATGTATGTGTTACTTAAAATTACATTTTCTATGGAATCCTGTCCCAGTTTACCACAATCTCCTTAAATGAAGAGAAACTACAGGATACGTCTTTATATGCCGTATAACGTATTCCTACGCTTCTATATTTTAAAAAAAGAAAGCAAATATTTTGCCTTTTGTTATTTATATTAGTCTTTTGTCTTTAGATTAAAGTTCTTACCGGATGGTGTAATTTATTAATCTTTTGGCTTCAACAATTTGTTAAGGAATATGTAAATTTTAACACTTTTTAATTCTGTAATTCGTAACTTAAAAGTAGTATTTTGAATTACAATAATTCAGAAGCTAAAAATTTGGGTGATATATATTTCCAATTTGCATAGTCCATAATTATTTATTTTCAGGTGTTGTTTAATATTCTGAATTACTCAATTTTAATTTATTTCTTCACTTCTGGATTGGTTCATGAATAATTTTTTTCTCTCTCAGAATTAAATAATCTGAAATTTATAGAGAAATTGTAATCCAGAAGATGCTTCTTCTTGCTTTTTCCTCACACTAACATTTTCTCTAACTCAAAATGGATAAGGAAAGAGAAAGTTCCCAATTTCCTAATCTGAATTGGAAAAGATTAATTTTTGATTAACCAGTCTCGAAATGAAAGAGTTAATCTGAATTGGATAATTCACAATGTTTAATCAACATAGAAAATAAATAATTCTAGATTGTAATGCAGAATAATAATACCTAAATTTTTAAGTTTTAAATTGAGTAGTTTGAAATACTAATTTTGAAATTTTAGATTATATAATCTAGAAAAAAATTATAAATTTACATAATTTTGTATGAATTGCTTAAAAATGAAAAATTTTAAAATGAAGAACTGTAGGAAGAAGTTCTATGGGTGCAGAAAGAAATACTCAAGAAACTATTGTGACGAGAACTTTTGTGTTAGACTTCAAATAAGGAGGTTTCTTCTTGCACCCCCAACTTTTCTCAAGTACCCCAAAATTACTCTTTTACCCTTATCTACTTTTCCCTATCTTGGTGGTTGAACGTAATTAAAAATATTTACTACGTTGTTACTGTTACTTTGCTTTCTACTTCTGCGAGCCTACACCTCCAACATCAACTCTTCAACGAATGTCAGGTTATGTTGTGGATGTCGACATCTGCTAACATATTTTTTTTTCTTTTTATATGTAATTTTTTTGGATAAAATTTATGATCCATAAATTCTAGTAAAAATAGTAAAATTTGTATAATATGTATAAAGATTAATATAGTAGTTTGATAATTTTTTTTTCATTAAAAAATTTTAAAAATGGTGGTAATTAAAAAAAGCATTGCGGATGCCAACATCCACAATACAATTTCAACGGATGTCAGGTTATGTTGCGGATATCGACATCCACAACATACTTTTTTTTTCTTTTCATATGTAATTTTTTTTGGATAAAATTTATGATCCATAAATTCCAGTAAAAATTGTATAATATGTATAAAGATTAATATAATGGTTTGATAATTTTCTTTTATTTATTTGAGTATGTTTGCATTAAAAAATTGAAAAATGGTGGTAATTAAAAAATGCATTGCGGATGTCGACATCTGCAATACAATTTCAACGGATGTGAGGTTATGTTGCGAATTTCAACATTCACAACGTATTTTTTTTTCTTTTCATATTTAATTTTTTTTGGATAAAATTGATGATCCATCAATTCTAGTAAAAATTGTATAATATGTATAAAGATTAATATAGTGGTTTGATAATTTTTTTTCATTTATGTGAATATGTTTGCATTAAAAAAAATTGAAAAATGATGGTAATTAAAAAATGCATTGCGGATGTCGACTTCCGCAATATACTCTTTTTTTTTCTTTTCATATGTAATTTTTTTGGATAAAATTAATGATCCATAAATTCTAGTAAAAATTGTATAATATGTATAAAGATTAATATAGTGGTTTGATAAAAAAAAAATCATTTATTTGAATATGTTTGCATTTAAAAAAATTGAAAAACGATGGTAATTAAAAAAATTCATTGTAGATGTCGACATCCACAATACAATTTCAACAGATGTCAAGTTATGTTGCGGATGTTGACATCCGCAACATACTTTTTTTTCTTTTCATATGTAATGTTTTTGGATGAAATTTATGATCCATAAATTCCAGTAAAAATTGTATAATATGTATAAAGATTAATATATTAGTTTAATATTTTTTTTTTCATTTATTTGAGTATGTTTTCATTAAAAAATTGAAAAACGATGATAATTAAAAAATGCATTGTGAATGTTGACATTCACAATACAATTTCAACAAATGTCAAGTTACGTTACGAATGTCGACATTCGGATTATACTTTTTTTTTCTCTTTGTTACTTTTATTTTTACTACAAGGGCAAAACGGGAATTAAAAATGCTTTTGGAGATATGGGAGAAAGGGTTGAGGGTGTAGGGAGAAGACCCTCATATCAATTTTAAAACACTTGTTCTAGGATTTCTTTTTGCATTCCCATGCTTTCCTTTTGCAACCCAACAAATATGAAAACTCTGCTTTGTCTTTTTGGTTTATCTTTTTTTTTTAATTGTACAACCTTGAAACTTTTTGAAATGGGTAATCTAAAAGTAAAAAAGAAAAAAAATGGTTAGTAGATTATACGATTAAACATTAAAAAGTGAATTATATTTCAAAATTACTTAAAAAATGTTACTTCAATTTGAAAAAGAGATTGTCAAAATTTAATTTAATTGTTATAATATTATTTGTCATTACATTTATATCTAAAATAAGCTGGCAACATCGTCTTGAAAAATATTCCCTTCCAAATCAATGCTCTCTTCCTGGTCAAATTTCTAATTATTAAGAGAATTATGCAAAGAAATATTCTCGGTAAAATGGTCAAATAAATGCACAGAGAAAACAGAAAAATATTTATGGCCATGGAATCAATAGATATGAGAATCAATAAAATAATAAAAAAAAAAAACAATTTAGGATAGCAAGTTGCAGTTGTGGAACAAAAAAAGAAATGTCCTGTTTGGATATACAAATCCTAAATGCATCTCCTTTGCATGAAAAAAAAAGTTGGGAAGCTTTTGGAAGAGTGTGTGTGAGTGATGAAGAGGACATGTTCTTTTGTGAAAGAGAAGTGAACCATTTACAGAAATTGTTTATCTCTCTGCTGGGTTCTTATTCTTCAATCATTTATGAGGTGCCATTCTCATATCATTAAAGTTCTAAGATCAAGATTCTGTTTCAAGTTTCATAGCCACTATCTAGGAATCTTTTGTTTTTCAATACCCTACAACCACTTCATAAACTATACATTAAGATACTAACTAGATATTTTTAAAAGTGCACATTATATCTAATCAGATGACTTTTTTTTTTTCTTTGGTTCGATAAAAATAATTTAGAAAGTTAGATAAGTATAGATTTTCTGTGTTCTGTGCTTAGTTTTTCAAAATATATCGATATTGGTACATTACAATGATTTTTATTAAGTTTTAAAACATCAAAATCAATATATTTTATATTTTGGAAGCACAATAGTATCACCAAAAATTTAAGATAATTGTATTTTAACGTCTAAATTTTTTTTACTTATCCTTCGTTATTTTTCAATTTTTCTTTTTACAAATATAAAAATTTATCTTTTTTATAATCATTTTACTTCAATATAAATGTTAAATGGTTATTAAATTGTGTCAAACAACGTTTTTTCAATGATTAAAAGATAATCTATCTGTCTTAGTAAACCGGATCTGTATTTGTTTTATATATCTAAATTTTTTATTTTTTACTTTTTTTTTTTTACAAATACAAAAGTTTAAGAAGATTCTTATGTTAAATTGTAATCTTATCTTAATGAGATCGATTAAGACACAAACCTTAACAGTATCAGGTGCAAAACTCTGCATCCTGCAATCCTCAACTTCATGCGTTAGATCAATTGTATTTCCATTAACAATGAAAAGAACGAACAATTGGGGGAAAAAAAATCTCCAAGTTGTGTTTAGTGAATTCCACAAAATTCGTGTTATTTTCCATTTTCTGTTGCAAGTGGAGAGGATCTTGATTTAAAAAACAAATGGCATCTTATTTATTTATATTAATCCCAGGAATCAATCTTAATATTCTACTTACTAGTTGCGTCAGTGTTTTTTTATGCACTTTGCATAAAAAATTAAAAGCTAGATGCAGATTAGCATCAAGCCAACTTACATTTAGTGAAACTACTATTCTTGTTCCCATGTTAAACAAATGTGTATAAGTGTACTTGAATTAATTCTAAGAAAAAAAAACATATGTTCAAATTAATATTTTATTTCTTTTATAATATAAAGTATATAAAAAAAAACATAACGATGATGGACCGGTCCGGTCCGATCTGGTCTGCATAAAACTTGCACATCACAAGATGACCCATCCACGTGAATTACAATCATTGGTTAGTCCCGCACAAAATAAATATTTAAAACGTTTTATAAATATTTTAAAATTACTTTAATCAGTAAAGTATTATTTGAATAATAAACACTAAACATACAACATTAACTGTGAACACTTGAGTTTCTAAAAACAATAAATAATAATTATCATTTCCACAATATATTGTTAACTTAATGTAACAAGAGAATCAGAGATATGTATATAAAGAAAGAGATATGACTGTTATTTACATTTTTCTTTTCATAGATTTTCTAATTAAGGTCCTCGATAGCTAATAAAGTTAAAGTTCTTAATGATTTTCAATTGTAATAAAATTAAAATTAAACTGTTTAATTTCTTCCTGAAAGACCCTAAGTAAATATAATTACCAAATAATTTTTTTAATTAATTCATTAGAAAAATGGATTAAGTGGGAGTATGACATCTCAAATGAAACAGGAATTTGATACTAAATCTTTATCATTTAGTAAATTATTTAATGAAAAATAAAAACAAAAGCATTGTTGAAGATTTTAAGGGAAAAATCTCTCTTTTAACTTTAGTCAATTCTAGTGCAAAATAATATCATATGGTGTGATACTTGGAAGATATGTGGTAATGGTTAGTTCATTCAACATGCATGCATATATATATATATATATATATATATATATATATATATATTTAAAACTAAGATGCAAATGAAAATAAAAAAGAATAAAGGTAGATGGGCCATGGGGTATGTGACTATGACCAAAATTGTTGCATGAAAGTTGTATTGAGTTTGGTTCTTTTTTAAGCAAAAAGTAAAGTGGGTTTTGTTGAAGGTGGACAAAGAACAAATCAAAGAGAAAAAGTGTGCTTCCTTCACTATCATCTTCCTCATTCCTAAAGAGGGTAATTATAAGGAATCAACAAAAGAAGTTTAGGAGAGAAACAAAAGTATGTTACTACAAACCCACACAAATACATTATAAGTGAGTCATATGACAAACTTAAAATACATGTTTGTGTAGGAATCTCATGAAATGGACTTTTCTAGATTTATGTACACTCATCCAACAATATACTCAAAATAAATTCATACATTTTTTTTTATTGTATATACACAAAAGTTAAATTATGCATTTAGATTGAGCTCAATGTTTATTTTAAAAAAGTAAAAAGCTTGTATGTAACAAAGTAATTAAAGTCAACAATTTGTGTAACTCTCAATTTTATTAACAAATACACTAATGTTATGCATTAAGAAATATCTTTATATTAGTGAATAAGTTTTACATTTTTTACGTAGTAAGTATTTTATTTCTTAAATTTTTATTTTCATTAATGGGTTAAATATGTTTTTGGTTCCCTAAATTTCAGTGAAATTTGGAATTAGTCCATCTTCAAAACTTTTGACCAATTTAGTCTTTCACATTTAAAAATGCGTGAATTTAGTCATTTTAACCCAATTTTATTAAGTTTATCTAACGTTTCAAGTGCATTTTATGATAGTATTTGAATTATTTACACCGTTTGACACATTTTCGTTTTAATGTTAACTTAAATATTATCATAAAATACGTTTAAAATGTCAAATAAACTTAACAAAATTTGGTAAGAAGGACTAAATCCACACATTTCTATAAATGAAGGACTAAATTGGTATAAAGTTTTAAAGATGGACTAATTCCAAAATTCACTAAAACTGAGGGACCAAAAACATATTTAACCCTTCATTAATTAATAATTTTATAAACAATCCCAGAAATTAAACTCAAATTTCTCAAATAAAGTTTCATATATTCAAGTTGTATAGAGAAGAGAAGCATATCTAAGATAGAAAAATTATTAACGATGATGAATAAATGTATTCATAGAAAGGAATTATTCATAACTTAATACTTTTTATTGGTATCAAGTATTAATTGTTTAATATTTTTCTTTATTAATTTTTAACTCAATGTGGTTTCAATATTTATTGAAAGGAGCTAGTGGGTCTCTTTCATTAAATCAAGGTTAATGGTATTAGAAGGCAATGATTTGGCAAAGTGATACATTTATGTTTTTACAAGAAAAAAATGTTCAGATTAGTTTATCAAAGTCATCTTCCTCATTGACCTTAACTATGGAAATGATTTAATGGTATACATTGATTGTATAGGATTGTGTGATGTATTCATCTCAAACAAGTAATAGAGTTTATTTCTTTGTTCACCCAAACCAATCGTGATCCCCTTCATCAAATCCTGTAAAATACACAATTGAGGAAAAAAAGTTATTGAACATTTAAATCTCTTGTAACTCGACTCACAAACATCAAATCCACCTTACATAATGGCACCCCAAGCACATTCTTCAAATTAATTATAGGATCCAAGGGTAAATTTCTAGTAAAAAGAATTAGAGTCTGATCTCCATTTGGCATAACAACCGGTGGTAAAGATGTATTTTCTTTACTATTGACAAGAAAATATGTAGAGGAAATTATGTGATCTTTTGCACCACTATCAATTATCAACTTGGGTGCGGACAAACCTGAAGAATGATTGACATTATTTGCCTTGGGAGTAGTTAATTGAGATGTTCCATTGTCTTGAATATCAAACAAAATTTGTTGTAATTACAATTCAGTTAATCCATTCACAATGGTCTAAACATGTGTTGTTGAGGCATCTCTAACATGATTTGCAGAAGATTGATTGTTGTCATTTGGCTTGAAATGATGGTTTTTAACTATAGCATGCTTGGACTGTCCTAGTGGATAATCGTGTAATTTTCAACATGTCTCTCTAGTGTGGTGATCTCTATCACAATGAGAACAATGCAGCAACTTGCGATAATTGGAATTAGGACGAGAAGACAAACCAGATTTGTAATAAACAAGGAATTTTGGTTCCTCTTTTTCAATAACCATGGAAGAAGCTTTAACCATTTCTCTTCTTGTACCCAAATTTCGTTGTTTTTCTTCTTGAATGATGGAAGAATAAGCTTGTGAAACATCGGGTAAAGGATTCATCAAAAAGAGTTGACAACAGACAACACTATAAGATTCATCCAACCCCATGAGAAATTGCATCATCTTGCATCTTTTGTTGTTTGTTCCACATGTGAAAATTGCATCATTGTAGGATCCTAACTCATCCCAAAATTTTTTTAACTTTGTATAGTAGGCAACAACTGTAAGTTGATCTTGAGTAAGGCAAGCAATCTCTTTCTCGAGTTGGAAAATGCATCGTGCATTGCTTTGAAAAAAATGATTTTGAAGATATTTCCAAACTTCATGAGCAATGTCATAAAAAATAACATTGTTTGCAATATCAAGGGTCAATGAATTAAGGATCCATGAAAGTACCATACCATTGCACTTTTTCCATGTTGTGTAGTCTCTTGGTTTGTTTGTGGTAGGTGGTGGTTTGATAGTTTAAAAACAAGAGAAAAAAAAAATTGGAGAAAAAAAGAGAGAGCAGATCATAATTGCTCTGGTACTATGTAAAAGTAAAGGGAATAATAGGATTTTGATTTATTCATAAACATATGAGGAATATATACACAAGTATGTATCTTTAATTTGATGATTATGCTCCTATAAGTTACTTACTCCTATAATTAAACTATTATAATATAAGAGTTTCCATATTTACAGGAAGAATCATGAGATACAATTTACTTTCCTAACCATAAGAGTCATGATTTCCTCTTCGATATTCTTCATAACAATGTTTGAAAAGGACAACATTGTGGGTAAAAAGAGACAATCAAGATGTATCATTATGTATTTATACACTTACATTTTTCACACACATTTTCTTTCACATTATATACCACATGTTAATTAAATAACATCTTTAAATGTTTTTATTTATTTAAATACAAACATAATACTTCATCAACTTTAAAGCATATCAATCTTATTATATACAAATCCAATCAAGTGATACAATTTTTGATTGAGCAAAATTTAACAAAAGAATTTTAAACTTAAACAAAAATGTTCAGCTTAAACGAGAATACGTGAAAGAGAATTATATCTTTATTCCATTTCCATTTGAATAAGAATAAATTGTTTAGTCAAAAGGAAGTATATTTTATCACACCCAAAACATCACAAAACTTATTTTATCATGTCTAACTTCTTTAATAAGTTAAAAATAACATTTTACACTACATTACTTCTAAATTTGTATAACATTGACCTAACTCAAATTGACTATTCCAAAATCTAGAGACACACATTATAGTTATAAGCCAAACACTTAAACATACAAATAGAGGTGACAAAATGAGTCAATCTGATCCGTTTTGGTCCGTCTCATCCTTGACCCACCAAAAACAGGTCAAGTCGGACTATCTCGCCACTGAAATACAAGACAGAAACTGCAACCCCTTGCCATAGGGCGAGTCGACAGGCTAGCCTCTGCTACTTTTTTTTTTATTTTAAGAAAAAAAATATTTAAATTTATATAATATATATATATATATATATATATGTATATATACACACTTATAAATAAATATTTAGAATATATTTAATCATAAATTTTTTTTTCTAAGCTTTTAATTGATTAATTAATATCTTTGATTAGATAAATTAAAATAATTATTATATTTACATGTTAAATTGCTCTATTTTATCTAATAATTGAAAATTAATTTGTAAGTGTTAATGATTTAAATTATAATAGTACTACGTCTTTACACTTATAAAAAAAATATAATATTTTAATTTTTAAAAATAAAAGAAATTAAAAAAAGGCTAGCGGACCAGGGGTGAGCTCTCCGACGTTTGGTCCGCCAGTTTGACAGACTAAGTAGGTCGATCCAAAACGGATTGACGGATTGAAAACTTCAACCTGACTCTCCCTTATCTTGGTAAGCTGGCACAACGAATCAGACCTACTTTGACACCCCTGCATACAAAATTAGTTATATTCATAAAGTTTTAAAACTCATTTTAACTGAATCAACAAAATATGATTATTTCAAACAGACAATTAAATTAAAAATTTGTGCTATACTTTTCAACAATTTAATAACTTTTCATTTTCCTAATCTTTATTTCAAATTATCTTAACACTTTCAATTTCAACTTAAAAATTTTAATTAGAAGTCAGTATCTAGCTTAGATGAAGTAAATTTATCAATTTTCATTATATTTATTCATGTGTTCGTCAAAGGAAAGATAAAAATGTAAAGCAAAATTAAAAAAATTCTAACTTTCTTACCATGAACCTAATTCATAAACAAAATATATTACTAGAAACTCACATTAGTCTATTTAACTCGGATGTTAAATTTATATAGAAAAATCTATACGTACAAACAATAAAATAGAAAGAAAAAAATGTGAATGAATAATATATATATATATATATATATATATATATATATATATATATATATATATATATATATATATATATATATATATA
>Ga0214543_1010747_pt1 | contig 13315 bp, 5 predicted proteins | sample CNSS2metaG_FD_160094 | JGI IMG/M metagenome (GOLD analysis project Ga0214543, IMG submission 160094) | Root nodule microbial communities from cowpea collected in UCLA plant growth center, Los Angeles, California, USA - CNSS2 | ecosystem: Host-associated > Plants > Roots > Nodule | place: USA...
TGAATATCTGTGTAATTGAAGTGGTTTGTATTCGCTAGGATACCCTTTGTAGATCGGGCATGTTAAGGCCAGTAGAGCCGACAGAACTATAAGTCCCTGATGATCTTCCTTTGTGGGTTGAGGAATATTTTGCATATTGCGACACTCTTTACACTTATATTTTCTTGTATATGATTTTAATCTGACAGAAACAATCAAATATTGTTCGTATTCTGGGTTATATTGCTTGTAGTGGGCATATAACTACGGAGTATATATTAAGAGGAGTGCTAACAGCGGAAAAGAGAGGGACACATACACCTATAAAAACAACTTTTAAAAATTCACAGAAATTTATCAAAGTTATAACTAAAAAAGATTCAAAAGCTGCAAGTACCAACGCAGCACCTGCCACAAACAATAATGATAGTTTATAATGATGACACAACCTAATACGTCTACACAAACACAAACTGATAATATTAACATGAATAGTACAACAAGTAGCACACAAACACAAAGATTCCCTGGAATCCCCAGAAGGTTAAGAGAACACCAGACTAGAAGTCAAAATCTTATACAACACCCAGGAATTTTAGATAGATTCTTAAATAGACAAAGAACTACTAATATTAGAAGATTAGAAGATTTAGTAGATATACAACAAAATACAGATATAGGATCTAACTCAAGAATAGATTCCCTGAATCCTAGACAATTATACAACATAGGATGGTTGAGTTCTGAACGAACCAGCCTTTACAGATATAGGAGAATAGAAGATTTATCAAATAAAATGAAATCTTATAAATATTTAATTATAAAAACGTATACATGTAGATTACATGGACATTTTTACCTCAGTCATAATAACGATAATAATGACAATTATTCAAAATGTTATTAACTGTTTAGGTTAAAATACGCAATTTGTTTCTATTGTGTTCCTACTCTAATTAAGTTATTTCGGATTCGGTTTTAATTAATTTCTTTTTTCATCATATTTTAATTTTTTTCAATTTGGTTCTTTTTTTTTAACGTTGTTTAAATAATTAACAGTAATGAATATTGACTATGACGTGTTACTCTGTGAGTTTTTAATTTTTGAAAAAATGTTCATGTATCAACACAACAATGTATCAATATTTTGTATTCAATTTTATGATTATATTCATTATTTTTGTTCATTTTTTTAAATAGAACAATTTTGTCACTCTCCAAATTGAGACAAAATTATTTTTATATAAATGTTGTAATGGTGTTTCTACTAAAATTTACATTTTTATTATATAATTTTGGTTTATGTGACTATGTAACTTTTAACCTCTAAAAATTTTAGATCAATAGTTTTCCTCGTCCTTACAATTTTCGTTCTAATTTTAAATTAATTATAACCTTAAACAAAAAATATTTAATAAAAATGTGAATTTTAATAAAAACGTCATTATAACAATTGTCAAAAAAATAAATTTGGTCTCAAATTGGAGATAGAGAAAATTGCTTTATTTTAAAAAAAATTGAAATTAAATTGAACAAAAATTACAAATATAATAATTATATTGAATATAAAATATTGACTCTAACACGTGATACGGTGATAGGTTGACATGTGAACATTTTCAAAAATTAAAAAAATTAAAAATTAAAAAATTTTAATTAAAAAACAAAAAATATATCATATTTTACTAGTACTAATGCGTAAAATATAAAATATTTCTATATATATATATTCATTTATTTTTTATAAACTAGTGAAAATACAATTGTCTTTTTTTATGATAATAAAAATATTAAAATTATTATTATAGTTATAAAAGTAAATTAAAATAATTTTATAATTTTATTGCAGGTTAGTTTTAGTTTTTTAGTTACTTTTTTATTATAAATAATTATTTAGTTTAAGAGAATAGTTAAATTTTAGAAGAAAACAATATCAAATAAAAAGATAGTTAAATTTAAAAAGAAAACAATCACGTTGATAAAATAATAATATTATAGTTGAAATATTACAAATAATATTACTTATAAAAATATTACTTATAGTGAAATATTGCTTATAAAAATATTACAATAATAATATTATTTATAATTAATATTATAACTGAAATCATAAATAAATAAAAAGATAAAAACAAATTGACTTTTGTAGCATTTGAACTCGGGTCCTTTTGTACCAGAGTTTTTAAATTGATGAAAAAACTATTTTTTATGACACTGTCAATAAAAGAAAATGGGTAATGTAGTAATTTTGGTAGTATCTTATTGTCTTAATATGTAATAGATTTCTAATTATCTATTACATATTAAAAAAAATAAGATATTATCAAAATTATTACATTACCCATTTTCTTTTACTGACACGTGTTATAAAAATTAGTTTTTCTATCATTTTAAAACTTTGATACAAAGGAACCAGGTTCAAATCCTACAAAGATCAATTTGTTTTTATTTTTTCATTTATTTATTATTTCAACTATAATATTATTATTTGGAATTTTATAAGTGTTATTTCTAATTATTAATAATATTATTATAAATATTATTTATAGTGATAATAGTAAAATTATAACAAATATTAGTATTATTATTATTATTATAATAATTATTTTTATTATTATTATTATTATATGATAGTATTATATATTATTACTATTAGTATTATTAACATTATTAGTAGTAAAGTTATTACTATGATTTGTAATATATAATATTATTACTATTATATATTTTAGTTAGTAATTAGGTCTCAATTTTTTATTAGATTATGATACATAATTTTTTTGTCTTAAACTTAAAAAAAAAAAAAATAGGTATATTGATGAAGAGATGATTAGTTTAAAATTGCACTCCAACATTTCTTTGTTGATGTTCCTACCTATTCAAATTTGAAGGATTTATCGACCCTTTTTTAATTATGTCAATCTTTGACAAGAACATATATTAAAGACATTTTACATGATAGATTGTCTAATTTCATTTTATTTTAACTCTTCATCTACCATTTTCTACAACGAATATTATCAAAACAAGATAGTGAATAAGATCAAGGATGAATTTCTTGACCACAATATGATTATGAATAACTCAAAATTTTTATTTTGAATCAATTATTGAGGAGTTCAAAATTTTTTAGTATAAATTATTTTGACTCCCCCAAAATTATTAGCGAAGATCTCTCATAGGTTATTATTATCAACTATAATTAATAATCATTATTACTATCAACTTAAATATTATTATCATTATTATTAATTATAATTATTTTTATTTTTATTATTAATATTATTATATTACTATTTTATTATTATTATTAAGAACTATAATTATTATAATAGTTATTATTATTATTATTGTTTTTATTATTATTGTTAGATACACATTTTACCTTTATTTACCATATATGAAACATGTTTTAATTACTTGTACTTTTTATTTGTTTTGTTGTTCATTTCATTTCTATATCTGTGTAATTATTTGAATTACAAAAAAATTAGTTACTAAAATTAGTAAACTGATAAATAGTTTTTTATTATAAATAATTATTTAAATTTAACAAATAATAATTGAGATGATGAAATTGTAAAAATAAAAAAGGACACAAAATGTGTATCTCTTATATATTTAGTTGTATTATTATTATTACTATTATTATCACTACGGGTTATTATTATAATGGTATTATAATTATTATTACTATAGTTAGACACACATTTTAATTTTATTTACTATGAGATTATATTTCCATTACTTGTTCTTCTTATTTGTTTGTTTTGTTGCTGATGTATATCTCTCTCTATATAATTATAAATTATTAGTATGTTAACATTAGTCTTACTATTAGCATTGGATTAATTTCACAGCATAAGCATTATTACTATTATCATTAGTTTGTTATTATTGATAACATTATTTTTTTTATTATTATTATTACTATTCATAGTGATGTTATTAGTATAAGTGCTTTTTTTAATTATAAAGAATGTTATTATACTAAATACTTTTGCTAAATAAATTTCTAATCTTTCAAATTTTTACAATTTATAATTTATATTAATATTATTATTATTATTATTAATGGTTAAATAAATATAATAACAATTATATTATTATTCTAAAAGGATTTGAAATAAAAAAATAGAAAAATTGTATAGACTATTATAATTATTTCATAAAATCAATTAACTGCACCATATTGTGATATCAATTTTATTTATTATACTTAAAACTGAATTTTCAACTTCATTATTTTAATAATAACATTTACAACAATATAATCTAATTTTCATGATATTTATTATTTTATTTTTATATTATTGTTATTTTTATCAATTATAACTATAATTATTCTTATTATTATCAGCTCTAACTATAATTATAATAATAATACTTATTATTATTATTAACTATAATTATTATTATCAACTACAATTATTATGATTAATATTTCTACCAACTATAAGTATTATTATCATTATTATTAACTATAAATATTTCTATTATTATATAACTATTTCTATTATATTATTATTATTATTATTATATCTATTATTATTATTAAGAACTATAATTATTGTAATAGTTATTATTATTATTATTATTGTTATTTTTATTATGGTTAGATACTCATTTTACTCTTACTTACTATGTGGGACTCATGTTTCAATTACTTGTCCATTTTATTTATTTTGTTGTTTATTTATGTTTACATTTGAACAATTATTTCAATTCAAAAAAATAGTTACTAAAACTAATAAAATAATAAAACTGAAAAATATATTTTTTTATAAATAATTATTTAAATTTAAAATATAATAATTAAGAGGATAAAGTTGAAAAAACAAAAAAGGACACCAAAGATGTTTATCTATTTATATATGTAGTTATATTATTATTATTATTATTTTTATTTTGCTAATACCGTTTAAATGATTAACTGTCCTACCATGAACAGTAACTGTCACGTGTCACCTTGTGGTTTTTTTAATTTTTTTTTAATTTCTTTTGATTTAGAAAAAATATATAATTATATTTTGTTTTGAAAAAAAAAGGCTAATTCTCGTTGTTGCCCTATCAATAAAGGTATACGTATAGTCAATAAAATTTAAATGATTAGTAACAGAGAAAATTTTCTTGGACACTAATTGATGGTACTCGAACTTGCATAAGAAAAAGATGCGTTATTTAGTCAAGTTTCCATCAAAATCTACAACAAAATTTGACAATTACAATGGAACAAACACCATATGTTTGAAAAGGCATGTTGGAAAATAATTGGTGTTTGAAATGATTAGAAAAGTCAAAACATAGTACTCCGGGATTAGTGGTCCTTGATTAGTACTAATTGTCTCTTGCTTTAACATACATTTATGACACCTTTTTACAATATAATTTATCGATTCAATTTGTTTGAGTTCACACACTTTCAATTTCAATTGCTCTAATTAAATTCTTTTCAAAATTCATTAAATTCAAATTTCCGACAACATTATGTAACCCTTGTATGCACATTTTCCATCTCCAGGTTACAAAACATGAAGAAACATTAGCCAAAGCAATAACAAAAAAGAATTAGAAGAATGAGGCACCAGATTTTAGTAAAAGATGACATGTCTATGAAATATCAAACAAAACAGTGTCTTGAATTTGTTAACGAGATTGAAGACAGAAGCTTCGGTTGAAGATGTTGCCAAGAGCCAACTCAGAGAAATATCCCAAATGCCAAACACCCATTTAAACACTTCGCATCACTACCAAACAGTAACGCGCAAGAACGAACAATGAATAAACTTTTTTTCTCATTACACCCACTAAAATAGATGTGTGCCAGATACATGATTTTTTCATTAAAAAAATGTGTTCAAATTATAATTTTTTTAATTTATTATCAAAGACTAATTTAGATAATAATTCTTTAATAGTAATTTTGGTAGATAAAATTAAAAATTAAATTAGATTATAATTCATGAACTAATTATATTTTTAGATATTAATAATTTTTAGTTTATAAATTAATATTTATATTAGTTATTATAATAACTACTTATTTTCGGTCTTTTATTTAATTATTTTTTATTGGATTTTTGCAATAATTTTTTGTACGAGAAAAATATTAAGAAATTTGTAAAAATTACTATAGTTAACTGATTTTCCTAATGATTTCTTTTACTTATAATGATGATAGAGATGGTACTTTCTAGTATTTGAATTCAAATGGCAAAAAAAATAAAGTTGTAAAAACAGGTAATCTAGCTTGATCCGACTCGACTTATTACGGGTTGATAATTTAGTAAGTCAATCCAACCTAACTCACTTATCAGCAAGCAAAAATAATTTGAATCTGATTCGACCCACCACAGGTTCACTTAATTAAAAAAAAATACAATTTTTTTCAGATAAAACTAAATTATAATTCTAATTAAAATCTAAATAAACTTTAATACAATCTAAGTACAAACAAAAATCACAAAAATACAAATTATCTATGTGTTGGCTGAAAAAACTACCTAACATGACCCAAATACAAAGTCTAACTTAATAAAAAATAATTGTGTGACCCTTTATTTGTGGGTTGATGAGTCAACCTAGGTGAATCGGGTCAAAAATCAACCTGTATTGAAATTTGTAAAAAAAATTCAATCAAATCCAACCCGAACTCGTGATGAGCCGAATAGACTTGCAGATTCCAACCCATTTTTTGACAACTAAAAAAAATAATAATTGTGCTAGTACCGGGATTAGGACAATAAATTGCTAAGATTTAACTCTTTTTCTTAAAAGAAAAATAAAGTAGTTTAAAATCTTTTTTAAGCATTAGAATAATATGATATCTTTGGGAAGAATAAATTATTCCTTCTTATAAGTTACTATCTTAATTTTAGACAATCTGTATATTTAACAGTTTATAATAAGACTGTTCAGAATGCATGGTTGATATTCTCTCCGCCAATTAATATAGCCTTAATTATTTTTTCCGAATAACAAATATAGTATGAAATAAAGAAGGATACGAGATGTACCTCTTTAACAACTATTAGGCTGCACGTTATATTCCTTGTAAAGAAAACTGTAAAGTTTCATATTAAAATCAAGAGTTTAAATAAGTATAATTAGCTTAAACTTTCGCAGATAGGTTTGAATTTGACTTTATTTATGATTATAATTAAGTTTGAACAGTTTATTTGTTATCGGTCAATTTTTAAAATCTGGTTAAACCTTACCTAGTTTAAAAGTTTACTTATATGGTTTGTTTTATACAAGACCATTAAACGAGTTAATAAATTAGAAATAATTATACATTTCATATAACTAAATAAAAATTATAGTGTTACATAATAATAATAATAATAATAATAATAATAATAATAATAATAATAATTGTATTTAAAAAAAAGGCTTATCTTTCATGTTTAATAGTTTTTTTTAAATAAACATACATTAAAAAAAGAGTTTTTAAGTAAAACCAAACTTTATATACAAAAATTGAAATTTCGTTATATTAAAATTTATATAACATAACTTATGTATAGAAAAAGTTTTATATGAATATAAAAGAAAATCTAATATAATTCACATGCTTGACTTAATATATAATTTTTAAAATATAGACTCTGAAAACCTAGAAAACTATCTAAGAGCAGTAGTGATTTTTAAAAGACAACATTATAATATTTTGAACTATAAATAGATTTTCTTTTAAATGAAGTTCATTTTATAAAACCACCACTCAATAAACCTTATTTCTAAACTTTCTCCTTATTCTCTTTATAGATTTTTTTACTCCAATATTTATCTTTTTAAAGATCAAAGACGGTAAAAGTGTTCATAGTGAAGAACTCTACACATCTTTTTCATCAAAAGGAAGAACAAAGTAACTTCACTTTTTACTCCTTTTTAGGTTGTTTTATTCTTTGATTTGCATGTAGGTTTATATGATTATGCATGTGATTCTAAGATGCTCTAAGTGAATATTTGTTGCTCTATGATCATGATGATATGTTTAGGTTTCTAATTGGAGTCTTTATTGTCTAGAACATCATGTGTTAGATAGAGCTTTCAGGATCAATTGTTTGAGAAAGAGTAGTTTAATTAAAGTAAGAGAAGTTAATCCTAATTTTTGCATGTTGGAATTATCTTCTTTGAATTGATTTCTTAATTTAAGTGTGTGATAATCTATGTTGAAATTCTTGACTTGGGAATATGAACTTTGGTTTGACTTGAGTGCATTTGTGTGTTGAATGTGTGAAGTTCTATGTAATAATTCTTGTTGTGCATTGCATTTATGATATGTTTGAGAATGAGTGAGAATTGACAAGTATGTTTAAGAAATTGGCTGATAATATTTTCTACACTAGTTTGGTACCAAATTTGGTTAGCAAGAGGAAAAATGGGGTTTGTTTAAGTTAATTTCACAAGCAAAATAGTCAATCCTTATTGATGGGCGCCACTTTAAAATGGCCAAGTCAGTGAATTTTAGTAGTCATAGCGCTAGACGCCACTTTGGGATTGTTGGACGATCACTTGACAATAAGTTTTAGTGGTCCAAAGGATTGGGTGCCACACTTAGGCCGTTAAGCGCTTACTTCACAAGGACTCCAGGGACAGTTAGTGTTAGGCACCGCTCAAGTATTGTTGGGTATTATTAAATTTAAATTCCACAAAGCTTCAAGGCTTGAGGTGTTGAGCATTAGCTTTACTGTTGGGCACAACAATTCACCTCTAGGTGAAAACTTCAAAACGTTAAGCACGAGTTTGATCTTTTCTTTCCAGGAGCTCTCTACCTAAGACTTGCTTGGCGTTCTTAGGGTATTGTTGGGCAATATGTATTGTTTTAGTTCTAATGATAACTCGGGAAATCTTATGATGTTGTTTGTGATTCATTGAGGAAGGTTATTTATGAATGTAGTTTCTATGATGTTGTAAAGCAATATATGGATTGAAATGTTGGTGTAAAGAGATGTGTACTTTGTGACAATGGTGTCCCTAAGGAGGAATACTACTTTTATTAATTTAGTGTTATGCATTAACTAGGGATACATGTTGATGATAAGTCATCACAAACTCTACTAGGCTTACAAACTCACATAAAGTATTGTAGTCTAGGTGGTGAGAGTTGAAGGACGTTCTTAAGGCGGGATATGGGGTGAGACTCCTTTTTTGGTGAGTTCATAAGTTAACATACTTTGTCATGGAGGGATAGATACTATGTCGTTAGGTATGGATGATGTTGGTACTTTGTTTCATGATTTCATGACAGGTGCAAAACTTCTAGTGTCTAAGTCAATGTATAAATCCAGATATTGAATTTAGAATTGTTATATCATGAATATTAACTGTATTATTCTACAGAAAAATGCTCATTTTGGTTGCAATTTAATAAGGATTATATTATTCTAGAAATTTTGAAATATGTATGTTTGAAATTATCATTAGCTTACTTTTTTCTCTTTTGGTGCTTTTGTTTGTGTTTCTCTTTTCCAAGGATTGTTTTAATTGCATGAGCAGATCCGGGCAAGAGTGAGACTAGACCTTAGGAGCAATGGTTCATATGGAAGTCATTGATGTTGTATATAAACATTGTGTATTTTGTAATACTACTTTTTATTTTTGGCACTAAGTTATGTAAAGAATTTCTCCATTTTGAAAAACTTGACACTATGGAATGTAACTACACATTATACATCTATTTATGTATGTCCTTGCATCTATCCGACTAGGTTTGCTTAGTACCTATATTATATGAACTCTAAGAGATAGTAGTTCTTTGTTTTTTTAGGTTGTTACATATACAAATACGAATAATTTGATTATTATCCTATTATTTTAACAAAAGAATAAAGGAAATGCACAACAAAATTATTTGAATTTTTCTTTAGTGGATATTCGAAAAATAAAAATAAAAACATACAATTTTTTTTTTTATAATTTGGTATTTTATTGAAACAATTATACTCAAATTCTAGTTAGAAAGCTAAAGGATGAAAACAATATAAAAACTTTCACAAACACTCAATCACAATTCTAAGTTGACAAAATTAAAACAAAGATAATATAAAATATTATACAAATAATTTTATATTGATCCATATGGTTTTTAATCAACTGGACAAGGTTTGCCAACACGAGCATTATTTGAGGCCATTTAGTTTACAATAGATTCCTTTTATTAGATTTTTCAAAGTATCCATATGAATATTCTTTAACCAACTTGTTCAAGTCTTACTGTATAAATATTTTTTAACAAATTTTCACGTTCTTACAAAATTAATTTTTTCTAACATAGTAGTCACTCATGACTTTTCAATAATAAAACAATGTTTTAGAGAGTTTGAAACTTACTTTTATGCTTAGATTTCTATATCTCAAAGAAAGGTTAAAGAATGAAACTCATAAATTGAAAATCATTCTCTAATAGTTTCCACAACAGACCAGATGAAAGTTAGAGTCGTTATGATTGAGATGAATGTTATGTCATCGTATGACCAAATTGATCGTCATATACATTTAATTTTTCCACAACGCAATCAATGTTTCATTTAATGTGATTCAATTTTCTTACATTCTATGCAATGTAAATCATATTGTTTATCACTAGTGAAATTTCTTCATTTTTTTGTAGGCATTTTGATAGGTTTTAATGTAAGAGAAATTGAATATTATAACTTAAGACGTGGAAACTTGTAAGATCTTCTCTCTTAAGGTGTGCCCTTCAAGAAGCTCATTAATTGAAGATCACTCTCCAATAGTTTCTACAACACACAAGATGAAAGTTAGAGTCACCATATGACTAAGATGAATGCTACGTCATCATATGACCGAATTGAACGTCATATGCATTTAATTTTTTTTCACAAAGCAATCAATGTTTCATTTAATGTGATTCATCTTTCTTACGTTACTTTGTAATGTAAATCATGTTGTTTACCTCTCTAGTGCAATTTCTTCATTTTTTGTAGTCATTTTAATAGGTTTTAGTGTAAGAGAATTTGAATATTGTGACTTAGGATGTGGAAACTTGTAAGATCTTCTCTCTTGGGATGCACCCTTCAAGAAAGAACCAAGAAAGAAGCTAATTAATTGAAAATCACTCTATAATAGTTTCTACAAAAGACAAGATGAAAATTAGAGTCACCATATGACCGATATGAATGTTACGTCATCATATGACCGAATTGAACGCCATATGCATTTAATTTTTAGACAAAGCAATCAATGTTTCACTTAATGTGATTCATCTTTCTTACATTCTTTATGATGTAAATCATGTTGTTTATCTCTCTAGTGCAATTTCTTATTTTTTTAGGCGTTTTGATAGGTTTTAATGTAAGAGAATTTGAATATTGTGACTTAGGACATGGAAACTTGTATGATCTTCTCTCTTAAAACGTGTCCTTTAAGAAAGAATAAAGAAAGAAGCTCATTACTTGAAAATCACTCTCTAATAGTTTCTACAACAGACAAGATGAAAGTTAGAGTCACCATATGACCGATATGAATGTTACGTCAATGACCGAATTGAACGTCATATGCATTTAATTTTTGGACAAAGGAATTAATGTTTCATTTAATGTGATTAATCTTTCTTACATTCTTTATCATGTAAATCATGTTGTTTATCTGTCTAGTGTAATTTCTTAATTTTTTGTAGGCGTTTTGATAGGTTTTAATATAAGAGAATTTGAATATTGTGACTTAGGACATGGAAACTTGTAAGATCTTCTCTCTTAAAACGTGCCCTTCAAGAAAGAATCAAGAAAGAAGCTCATTACTTGAAAATCACTCTCTAATAGTTTGTACAACATACAAAATGAAAGATGAAAGTTATAGTTACTATATAATCATGATGAATATTACATCACCATATAACTAAATTGAACGTCATATGCATCTAATGTTTTCACAAAGTATATACAATCACATGTGTGATTTGTACTTAATTTAGACAATGGCTATTTTATTCTATTTTTGACATAGTCTAAGAATTTATTTACACTATTAAAAACTAATAAATAAATTTAAATTGTCTTATTAAAACATAACACTAGAAAAATAATACAATATAAGATATGACTAATTCAAATTCAATGCATTTAAATAATTTTAGAAATTGCAATACTATTTACCTAAAACTAAGGTGTAAACCTTTTGCTCAAATTTATCCTTTAAAATATATACAATAATCACATCATTGATTTATACTTAAGTTTGATTTATACTTAATGTGAAATTTATGCAATTATATTTAGAAGACATAATGTGAAATTTATCTTTTATTTTATTTTTAATACATAATTTATTAACTACTTTTATTAAAAAAAACATTAAATAACAACTAATTTAGAACCAGAAAAATAATAAGTCATTATATTGACTATTACAAATTATTTTATAAACTAAAAATGATTGGTATTTAAAATAATTTTTATTATTAATAAAATTTATAATTGATTTGTGAATCAGAGTCTAAATTAATCTCTAACATTAGTTAATAAATTTTTAAGAGCTAAAACTTTAATAACTAACATCAGATACAAATATAAACTTTGATTCTCAAATCAATGATAAATTTTTATTAATAATAGAAATTATTTTATAAATCAATACTTTTTAATAGATATGTAATGAGATATTTAATAAATATAATAACTAATTATTTTTTTCTCTAAATTAGTTGTTATTTAATTATTTTTCTTGTAATGTTAACGCTAATCAAAATTAATAAATAAATTTAAATTGTTCTTATCTAAAAAAATATTAGACAAATGAAATAATTTAAAAAGTGATTAATTCAAATTATATTCATTTAAATATCTTAAAAATTATGAAAGTCTTTTATTGCAAATCTAAACATAAGATAAAAAATTTTGTTTTCTAAATCTTTAAAATATTTTTACAATATACATCTTAAGTAAATATTTCAATTAAAATATATATTTTTATAGAATAGTCTTTATTGAAAAGCCTTTACCTCTTACCATAAAATATTCCTCTTATTGATACACTCCTACTTATACATACGAATACGCAGTGGCGAACCTTAGTTATGATTAGGGGTGGCAAAACGGGTTGGGTCCAACGGGCCAGCCCGTCAGCCCGTGCTAAAAGGAACGGGCTGGATTGAAGATTTCAACCCGTCAACCCGTTCTGGCCCGTCTCGTCCAGCCCGTCAACTTGACGGGTCAAAGTATGGGCCAGCTCGTCCTGACCCGTTGACCCGTTTTAAAAAAATAAAATAAAATAAAAATAATTAAAAAGATTAATTTTTTAGATTATATATTTTAAATGTATAAATATATAATAGTATTGTAATTTAAATCATTAACACCTACAAATTAAGTTT
>Ga0214543_1010750_pt1 | contig 13309 bp, 5 predicted proteins | sample CNSS2metaG_FD_160094 | JGI IMG/M metagenome (GOLD analysis project Ga0214543, IMG submission 160094) | Root nodule microbial communities from cowpea collected in UCLA plant growth center, Los Angeles, California, USA - CNSS2 | ecosystem: Host-associated > Plants > Roots > Nodule | place: USA...
CTCTGGGTGAGATGATCTTCATATCCTTGACTCTTGAGCCAAAGTTTGATATCGGATGCCCATGTCGCGTAATTTGTGCCATCCAACTTGTCAATGGATAAATGCACATTGACGTAGTTGGTATAAATAGAGGGTTCAGACAGCGGAGTGCTTGAAGATAACACACCCGAATTGGCAGCGAAAGAAACCGTAGAGGGAGAAACCCTAAAAATTCAAGGTGCTCCGATTGAAACAACAACCACAGATTCAGAAAGAGCTCAAGAAGGCAATTCAGGCGAAGTTGATCGGCGCAGAAAACGACCGGCGACGCGCCGTCACGCGCGACGGAGAGGTGGCGGCTGCCGGAGCTTGCGGCGACGCGTGGAGGCGCGTGAGAACTCCGATGGCGGCGATCTCTGCGGCGTTGGAGTCGCCTGGCCGAGACGAACAAAACCGTCTGGTCGTCGGTCAAAACTGCAGCTCCAACGACAGCGACGGAGGCGACGGTGACGACGGCAATGAGCGGCAGCGGGACGGTGGCTGTAGTAAACTAACCTAAGCTCTATATACCATGTAAAATAAGATGAAATAGGATTTTGGGATTAATCTCCCTTGTGTAAACCCTATACAAAGGACAATTTATGTATATTGATAATGGGCCAAATCCTAGAAATACATAATGGGCTGAGCCCAACTATTAAACACAATATTATATCATCTAACAACCACAAAGCTTCCGTACCCTTGAGCTTCTCACCTTGTTCGGAGAGGACTCCATCAACATCTCACTGCTCAAGTCATACATAATTAAAAGCCTTCATGCATCGAAATAGTAAAATTATTCCCAAAACTTTGTACCTTTAATTTAGATATATTGAAAGTAATAAACTCTGGCAGGCATACAGCGTATATATCATACACGTTAGCAAACTGTTGCTGTAATCTATCTGTGCTCGTACTTAGATGAAATCCAGTTGGAACTTCCTAAAGCAAAAACTTTCCAAGATAAGAATCGTTTCTTACAAGAACCTGTTTTGTCTACTTTAGAAGTACTTTGGAACCCTCGTAGGATAATAACCGGACTGCATTCTGGTAACTTAATTCAGCTAGTTCTTCTTTCGAAATTTCTAGCATAGATGCAACGTAATCAAGTACCTGCGAGTATAATGAATTGAAAAATGTAAATCTAGCAAAAAAAGGTTCCAGTAAACATAAAAACATTCATTACATGCATTCTACAATACTTAAAATTCAGTACTTTATCACTATTTCTTCACAATGATAGCAAATGTCCCTGCTCGTTTAGTTTGAGGTCTGTCATTCTTACTAACACAATGTGAGAAGTGAAACCCTCGTAAACGTAAAAGAAAACTAAGATACAATCCTTTAAGAAATTTTTTGTTATTATTTAATCAAAGTTGAAATTATCCTTGGTAATATATGTATCGAAGGATTGTATACTTTGAAGTAAAAGAAACCTACAAATTTCTGTATAATTTGAAGCTAGAGATAGTTAAGATAGGATTTGAAAGTAACAAGGGAGGTCCATACAATTTAATTTATTCATAATTACCAGAAACATTTTTGTTATTGTTTGTTGTTTTTCTCGTAAAGTAAGCTCAGACTACGGAATTTTTGCGATCTTTAATTAAAAATATTAACATATCTTCAAGGGAATCATATAATTAAAAACACAAGGTGACAGTTACTTGAGGTTCATACATTATGAATATTTGCGGGATGATTGAGCATATCCTTTGGCAACTTCGAAACATTTCCCGAGACATGAGATGAGTTACCGAGGGAAGAACCAGAAGTTGAAGCATGAAGAAGCTCTTCAGTGAGAGAAGTATCTCCTTCAACAAAATGAAGAGAATCTATGTTTGACACTGGTAGTGCATCAGGTGCATCTGTCTCCAACAAAATCCTATCAAAAGGGACCTAAATTGAATAGAAAATAAGAATGTCACTGTTTATAAACTTTATAGTACAAATTATATTCAACATTAATCGTATATCAGAAATGATGAAAATCACCATCTTCAGCATTTTCTTTGCTTTATTCGCTTTTAGCGACATAAGGAACCCAGAGAACGAAAAATAAGCACCAAGTTTGGAAAATTCAGGAACCATCTCTGCAGAACCTAGGTAAGAATGAAGAATAACCCCAGCAGGAAAAGGCCCCATAGACCTGGAAATATTGAAATTTTGGAGGCAAAAATTTCAAAGATGCCACTTCAAAATGGCATTCCCTTGAATTGAAGTTTTAGATAACGAGAATTAAGTATCAAAACTATGCTAAAAAAATGTGGCCAAATTATAAACATAAAATTTTGAAATTACATAGCTTTAGATCTTGGAGGAAAAGAGATAAAAGAAAATGGAACACTGAACTGATATTATCGATCATAATCCTGGCTAGGCTAATTAAGGAAACAAATCGTGATAATATGAAGAAATATGTTAACTCTTAAGTGTAGAAAAATATTCTCTTATTTGGAACAACTTTTTTTGTTAGTCAGTTACAAAGGTCACTATTAAACCGTTTTTGATTGACACTCTTTATGGCAACTTTATTGTTGCCAGTTTTGACAGTCACTTTGAGAGTTATATAAGACCCTACCCTACTACTGAGCACTAAGTCTAATTATAGGGTTGTACCTCAGTATCACGATTCATAATATGCGACTAAAACAATATCTTGCTCTCAAAAGTTTCAAACAACATATCTTGGACACTAATGATATTTTCTTGTATGGAAGTTGCACAATCCAAGAATGGTTTGGACATATCGTAGAGAAATTCTGCGCTCAACATTCTAAAAGAAACATGGATGTTAAAAGCTAAGTATGTGGACACACCAATGAACTCAAATGTCAAACTAGTACCCGACCAAGGAAAACCCGTATTTTGGTCCTAGGAGGTACACAAGGTTAGTTAGTAGACTAAATTACTTCAATGTGACTTGTCGTGACATCACCTTTGCTGTGAGTAGTAAATTAATTTTTAAACTCGCCTTGTCAACTATTGGGATAGATTTATAGGGATCCTAAAGTATATTAAGATGCTTCCTAGCAAAGATTCATTTATGAAGATAAAAGAAATACTCAAACTGTTGGGTATTCTAACAATGACTAGGCAAGGTCACCAAGTGATAGATGCTCCACTTTAGGTTATTGTGTTCGTGTTGCAAGTAACTTAATATTGAGGAAAAGTAGGAAACAAAATGTTGTGGCAAAATTAAGTGTAGAGGTAGAATACAAAGCAATGACATTTGTCACTTCTGAGCTCATATGCTAAAATAACTCCTCAAAAAGCTTCAATTTGAAGAAAGATCCCAAATGTACCTTATGTGACAACCAAACAGCATTACACATTACCTCTAACCCTATCTTTCATGAGAGAAAGAAATATATTGATGTGGATTGTTATTTCAAAAGAAAAACACCGGAGTCAGAAGATGGAGACCACCACTAAATTTGTCAGCTATAGTGAATAGTTGGCTCACATATTCACTAAGTCTCTAAAAGGACCAGACATTGATTAGATTTGTAGCAAGCTAGAACATATATCCAGATTATAGAATTACAAAGCAAATCCTATATAATCAAGAATAACTAGATTATATGTGTATTACTGGGAATTGTTCTATTTCCTATATCATATTTTTATTTAGAGGATATCAAATCTCTTCTATTTATTACATTGATGTCCTTTTCTCAATATAAATAAAGCATTTGTGATGTCTTGGAAACAAGGTCCTAGCTCAATCTTTCTCTCTTTCCTACAGTTTATCAGTAGAAATTGAAACTAAAGAAAGAACAGATATTCATACTTCATTAGCTCAAAAAGATCACCAAAAGCACGAACACAATGAATAGATGCTGGCTTGTTCAACTCTTTTGCAAGTTCAAGCTGCTGCCTCAATACTTCAACCTGCACAGATGTCCCAATGCATTAATAGCCAACAATCTAGGAACATTCTTCTGCAGAAAAGGACATCTTCCATCCTAGACGTGATTGGTCAAAGTGTTTCCTCTTAAAGTTAGAGTTTAATGTTATTTCCTTTTCAGTAGCCCCACGTTTCCACCATTTCTAGAATGCTAGAACTCTATTTGATAAATCAACTGACATTCTTAACTCTAAGGACATTAGACCCAAGTAAGCACCCTTACAAACCACAAAAATTTTGATCATGACTCTAAATATATAAATAAAAGTTAATTGTAGGTTGACCCATTTTGAAACCTGAATACTATGCTTCATAGTGTCTTTTGAAAATTACTTTGTCCTTTAGACAGTAAAGCCTGAGATATTAACAAAAATGGCACCAACCATTAAGATTCCTAGATAAAACAACACAACGTATACACTCGGGTTTCTTGAAAATTAATGCAAATATGTGAATGTGACTATATGTCTATGCATTAGTTATTATTATTTATTATTACAACAAACAAGGCTTACTGAATTAGCTTTCATGAACAACAGCATCATATTGTAATACAACACGATACACAAGAGAATATCATTTAGAGTCTCTTTTCTACCTATTCTCTCCCTCTACACCTACAACCCCATAATTAAAACACATTAGTTACATGCAAAATTGCAGATACATATACTTATTTCTCCACCAGAAGTTATTAAAGCTTCAAAATTAACAGAAAAATACACACATGGGCAAAAAATAAAACAACACCCTGAAACCTGCTCAGAAAAGTCAATCTTCCTTCCATGTGATCCTTTGTCCACGCCAATCTGAGGAAAATTCAAAAGCTCAATCACATCAAATAGTAACTTAAAGATGCATGAAAACAAGACCAAAAGAAATTTCATCCATAAATTTATTAAAAATGATTGAATATGCATATCTGTACGAAAACATTAAAGCCACCTAGATGAATTTTGATACCCGACTGCATCTAAAAGAGAAAAACAGAAACTGAACATGCATAAAAAATAAGGCATAAGCTGAAAGTCTCAAAAGAAATCATTCATTGCTGAAACAAAATCTAGTAACCTGGTAACTGGTATTCTATACTGCTAGAGTCATATGCCATATTATTCTGTCGTAAATCATGTCTATAAACAAACTATTAACCTCTAAATCCTTCTAAACTTTATCACCTATAGTCTATCTTGGTCTCCCTCTACCTCTGATGTTTGTCCTGTCCTGCATCTTAAACTTAAACTATCTAATATACTCTCTATACTTTCAAAATATGACGTCACTGTTTGTGACATCAGTGTTCAAGAATCTTGTAGACAGGATGGTTCACAAAATCAATAGTCAAATAAAACCAGAGAAAAAATTATGGAAATTACAGCAGGAAACATGAAAAGAAAAAACACATAGAGTGAACCAATTGAAAGGGAAAGTCTCAAACACCAAATAATCAATGATAAAATGGTTTTTATCCTTCAAAATATCTTCAAATTTGGTTTTAGTGCCTAACAAAATTAAATACCTTTTTAGTCTCCTCATTTATACATTGTTTAGTCCTTCCCTTAGAAACCTTTGTTTCTGTCAAAATATAGTGATTGACAAGGTATTAGATCTTTATAAGTAAAGGACTAAAACTAAATATATTAAAACCTTTTAGTCCCTACATACATCATTTTTAATTCTCTTTAGTCCCTACACATCATTTTAATCTCTTTAAATCCTTATAAAAGAAAGACAAAAGGGGGATTAAAAGGTATATATCTCGGAACTAAAGAGGGATAATTAAGTATAAAAATTGATGGATTCCTTGATGAAGGAGATTAGTTGAAGTGGTGGAAGGTTGGACTTAGGATGGGAAGAGTGGCGGATTGAGGGCCTCAAATGGAGAAGCTAAAGGAAGCTAGCCCCACAAGGTGTCTTGTGAGAAACTCTCAAGCGGAAGTCTATCCTAGAGTGACTCTTGAACAAGTTGAAGACACATTTTGGCATCAATTCATTACTCATTCAAAGATGAAATTACAAGAGATGAACGCTCCTATCTATAGGAGTAATTGGCTGGATCTTGAAGAGAAAAAGGGAGGAAAATTCAAATTGAGTTTCCCCTCGTGCTCCATAGATAGGTGCCACACAAAGTGGATCAAATGCCACTTGTGCACTCATGCTTTACACATTTGAACATGTGAACAATGTGCAGCATGTGCCCTAAGTTCCCTCCATGACTGGTCTAAGCTTTCTGTTGGAAGTCCCACATCGACTACAAATAAGGCCAATTCACAATATATAACTGGGGTGCAAACCTCACCTTACAAACCGGTTTTGCGGGGTTGAGTTAGACTTAAATTCCACTTCTAACATGGTATTAGAGCCGGGTTAGAGCGTATCCTAGCGAGATTTCTTGGACATTCTGTTCGACCCACTATCGGGCCGCTAACGGACCACCCACTAATTTCTAGTCCCACACACGAGATGAATATACCTCGACGTGAGGAGGTGTATTGGAAGTTCCACATCGACTAGAGATAATGCCAATTTACAATATATAAGTGGGGTGCAAACCTCACCTTATAAGCTGGTTTTGTTGGGTTAAGTTAGGCTTAAAACCCACTTCTAACATGGTATCAGAGCCAGGTCAAAGTCTATCCTAGCGAGCTTTGTTGGACATTTTGTTCGACCCGCTATCGGGCCGCTAACGGACCACCCACTAATTTCTAGTCCCACGCACGAGATGAATATACCTCAGCATGAGGAGGTGTGTTGGAAGTTCCACATCGACTAGAGATAAGGCCAATTCACAATATATAAATAGGGTGCAAACCTCACCTAACAAGCCGATTTTGTTGGGTTAAGTTAGGCTTAAAACCCACTTCTAACATGGTATCAGAGCCAGGTTAGAGTCTATCCTAGCGAGATTTCTTGGACATTCTGTTCGACCCGCTATCGAGCCGCTAACGGACCACCCACTAATTTCTACTACCACGCACAAGATGAATATACCTCGGCGTGAGGGGGTGTGTTGAAAGTTCCACATCGACTAGAGATAAGGCCAATTAACATTATATAAGTGGGGTGCAAACCTCACCTTACAAGCCAGTTTTGTGGGGTTAAGTTAGGCTTAAAACCCACTTCTAACATGGTATCAGAGCCAGGTTAGAGCCTATCCTAGTGAGCTTTCTTGGACATTCTGCTTCACTCGATATCGGGCCGCTAACGGACCACCCATTCATTTCTGGTCCCACTCACGAGATGTATATACTTCGGCGTGAGGGATGTGTTGGAAGTCTCACATCCACTAGAAATAAGGCCAATTCATAATATATAAGTGGGGTGCAAACCTCACCTTACAAGCCGATTTTGTGGGGTTGAGTTAGGCTTAAATTCTATTGGACTTGGATGAGCCCAATTTAAACTGTAGCAAGAATCCTTTAGCTATCTACAACTCTACACTACAAGTCCCAAATACAAGCACAAAATGCCCTAGTCTACTAGCACAAATATCCTAGACTACTTGGTCCAAATACAAATCTTTTTATGCCTACTCTATCAATATATTACATGACAAATATGACCCATGTTAAGAGTAATTTGAGCTTATTGAGGTCAATAGGGGCCCAATCTTCATGTATCCTTCTAGCCATAACCCTAATTATTGGTCCCTTGGCCTACGACATTCCATCATCAAGAAACAAGAAAGTTCTTTTTAACTACAAGAACCCATAAAATAATTAGACCTTGAGAAAGAGGTTAAGGGTATTAGATAAGCAAATTAGTAACCATGTGTTTAACACTCGTAGGGTTTGTAAGTAATGATTGAGTTGATCTACAACTAACTCACATTTCTTTTACTTTATTTTAGTATCCTTTTGTATAAATAGGGCTTGTGTATACGAAGAACCTCAAGCAAAATTATCAATGCTTCATTTCGATTCTTTGTCATTATTATTGTACTATATTTTTGTAATGGAATCAAGAGCTCAAACTAAGGGTTTTACAATGCAAATCTATCATACCTAGAAATTCAAGTTGTAACTATAGTGTCATAAATCCCACTATACCCCTCACATAACCAGGCAAGTTTGTGTTACATACATCCCACTGAAAATATGAACATTGCGTTAGTTTCCCCACCACTTGATGGCAATAGTTATGACCACTGCATTTTGTTAGAAAGTTTCTTGATGACTTCCTTATCCTATTGTTGTATGTTGATGACATGTTTATTGGTGTGAAAATTATTCCAGGATTGACAAGTTAAAGAAGCAACTGAGCTAGTCATTTTCCATAAAAGACATGGAAGCTACTAAAAAGATTCTTGGAATAAATATCACATGTGATAGAAAGGAGAAGAAATTTTGGCTATCTTATGGTGTTGAAAATATTCCAAATGGAAAATATTAATGTAAGCATTCCTCTTGCAATTTATTTAGAACTAAGTGTCAAACAAAAGTCCTTCACATGAAGTTTAGAACATACATTTGACCATAGTTCTTCATACATATGCAATGGATAGTTTGGTGTATGCAACAACATGTATAAGACTAGATATTGCATGTATTGTTGGTATAACTAGTCGATTTTTGCCAAATCTAAAAAGAGAACATTAGAATGTTATGATATGAATTTTGAGATATCTTTGCCATACAAGTGATTTGAAGTTGTTTCTCTTCGTGTGATAAAAGAATGCAACATCAACAACCGAAATAGACAAAAACTTGCAAAAGCGTGAACCACTAAACCATGAAATTGTTCCTTAGGTCTATTTTGCATAAATCGACCTAGAAACAAACAAATCCAATTTCAATTTTGGCTTTTTTTCTATTGTCCAACTAAGCTCGTTGAATCACCTCTATAGTTACGATTTGAATTCGTTTATTCAAGTTTAAATGAGCCTACTATAAAAATTTTCTACGTGCGAGTTAACTAGGTTCGAGGGTGTCAGAATGTAAACTTGAATGAAACAAGTTGCCTCATGATTTTGATAACCATGGCTACATAGGTGTGTAGCATTGTCTACTATAGAAGCAGACTTCATTGTCATTACTGAAGCACGCAAAGAGTTTGTATGATTGAAGAAATTCTTATAAGAGTTTGGTTTTGTACAAGACAACTATTCCTTATTTATGAACAGTCAAAGTGTTATTCATCTTTGTAAAAGTCCAACTTTTCATTTTGGGTTCAAACATATTGATCAAAGGGATTATTGGATAAAGTGAAGCTTTTATTCAAAGTTGTTGGATTTGGCTAGATGTTCGTATTGATGACAATGGTATTGATATGATGACTAAGGCACTATCATGGTAAAAGTCAAAGGCGTGTTGTTAGATAATCAAATTGTCAATCACCTCCATATAGTTAAAGGGGGGGATGTGTTGCATTGGACTCCTAACTATGCATCCAAACAAAAATCTCAAACTTGTCAAGCCCATTTATTTCACTAAATCAAAGTGGTGAGCGGGTACTTCTATTTCAACAAGAGAGTGTGAATTTCAGACTTTGGTGGGAGAAAGAAGAGAATGAGAAAAGAAAAACGAGTTCCTTCATTCTTGATCAGCTTCAGTAAAATTGTGATTCCCACTTCATTCACCATTGAATTGGTATGGAATTGGACTATACTTTCGTGGCACTGTGCTCTTCATTTTGACCAGTGGGATCATGGATTGAAAGCATGTGGTTGGAGAAATCAATTTCATACATTTGTCTCCTGTGTACGGTTTCTTTATTTCTAAGCTTTATTGTTTTGATGTAATGGCCAATTATAAGTAATGGTTGTGCATTTATGTTTGCCATTATGCAGCACATATCAGCAACGCTCGTTTTTTGCATGTTTTTTATCTGCTCCAGAAGGACATACAGGATCCATATGCTGTGAGTTAAGTTTCTTCCTCATTATTGTTGATGATGATAGGTGGTTGGTTTAATTGGGGAAACATGCTCAAGGGTGTTAAGATGCGGTGCAGTTTTATGGATAGGGCGATCTATGTAGACTCACTTTAGTATGAAAGTAAAACAAATTAGAAGTGATAATCAGTAATAGTACAGTAGGAATGTGGTGCTTACTATTTTTCTAAAAAAAGTTAAATATTTTCCTATAAACAATTCTGCCAGTATTATTATTATAATATATTTATAAGCTGATTGAAATATGAGCTCTCACATAAGTTCAATTCCTACTGATAGAAAAACTAATAAAAAAGGGAGAGTTTTGAACCAACTTTCCATGCAATTACCTCTCGTTTGAACCAACTAAAAAAAATTCCTACCGTTTCAGTTTCCATGCACCCCTTTGGTCATAGAACCATACAATTACCTCTCCAACTGCAGCAGATGGTGTAGAATCAAAATACTCTCTCAACGTTTTGAACCAACTGGGACTCCGTTCTTTCACATACCTGTAACCGCATAAAATTAGATATAAAACCCATAAACAGAATCCAATTGAACTAACCCAGAAACAGAAACAAAAACACAAACAATTGGACTTCACCATGGATGGAGTCCGAAGCAAGGTATGACGCAAGGGAAAGTTTCGGCCATGTGCTTCACAGAGTGCCAATCCTGTTCGCAGACCCCATTAACGACAAAGTACACAACGCCTGTGTCTTGTGTGGTTTTTATGATCTGCTGTGCCTTGCTGAAAATTCTGGGATCCTGCAGGTGACAGTGCGCATCGAACAGTCTCATCATCAATTTGGCAATCTGAAAACCCTGTGTGAGGTAGGTTCACGGATCAGAATAAGGAAGAAGAGTCATGTGGTTGCAACGGTAACGTGAAACTTTTTATACATTGATATACTTTTTATTTATAATCTTTTCTATCTTTTTAATTAAAATTTAAAATTAAAAAATATCATTTTAGTATAATATAAAAGGGTATATTATTAGCGTTTCTTTTGTTTATGTTTTATTTCGACTAGGTGTGAAAATATATATTAAAAATTGAATTTTTCGGGTTCAGAGTAGAGAATAGAAAATAAAGGAAAACAAAGTTAAAATGTGATGAAATAAAATAAAAAAGTTAAGGTTAAATAATTCTTTTATTTAAAAAAGAAATTAAAATAAATTTAAAATAATTAAAAAATTTAAAGAAACACATTTGGTATTGATTTTAATATTGTTTGAACAAAATTAATGGTAATAACTAAATTGAATATTTTTTAAAAAATAGAATCAAATTAAGAAGAAAAAAAAATTTGAAGACCAATTAATATTATTTAACAAATGAAAGAATCAAAAGAGTAATTTAACCAAAAATTATTTATATATTTAAAAAATGATTAAATTGTCCTTATGTTAAAAATAATTTTCCTAGAAATAATTTTATTAAGTTGTGCTAAATCATTTGACTCCTATGGGTTGGACACCAATTTGTATAAGAATAGTCAATGATATGAAACCATTAGTGTATGTAATTTTATAAAATAACTTAACGTAAAAATTTAATTTTAAAAATATAAATGAAAATGAAAATGAAAAAATATTATAATATATTAATAGAAGTAAAATTTATAAGAACAAAATAAAATAAATTATCTTTAATGCTATCAATTCTTTGGTAAACTTTGACCAGACTAAAGGCCATAAATTAAAAAAAAATTATATATATATATATATATATATATATATATATATATATTAATTAGACTTTAAATTTTTAAAGGGAAAAAATTAAAATACCAATAATTAAGGGAAATACATCATATTAGAAATTAAGTTAATGAACTCTTGCTATATTTAAAATGGTTCTATTTGATAATATGAGAACTTTGATAATTTTCCACCATTTTTCCTAATGCCGAAAAAGAATTTGGTCTTATGAAATAAAGCTAATAATAAAAGGAAGAATAGAGAATGAAAGAAGGGGGACAATTTTTCTGTGTGTCTTATTATTGATAGAAAGAGTCATATTTGTAGATGCAACATGTAACCCATAAAGGATATAAATCAAATAGTTAATATAAATATTTACATAAAAAGTAATAAATCATATGAGTATTAATCATATTTATCATATGAGTAACTGTATCAAATCAATGGACGACCATTAGTTCATAACACTCCCCTTTGGGTGTCCATTGATAAGAGAATGGTTTTGTTAAAACCTTATTAGTAAAAAAACCTTTGGAATAAAAACTTAGTGAAGGAAAAATAGTACAACATCTTGTATTATTTAATACAATAATGTTCATAACATATTCTATTTATCCCTCTCATGTAAACTTACATCATTAAGATGACGAAGTCCAAAATTGTGAATTCTTTGCTCAAAAGTTCTCCTTGGCAAAGACTTCAGAAATAGATCTGCCAGACTTTCACATAAATGAATCTTTTGGATATCTATATCATCCTTTCATTTAAATAATACACTATTGTCTTCATATATGGTTGTTGATTCCAACTTTGTCTGGGATAGCCACAAGTTTCTTGCATAAGTTGAATTATAGACCTTAACCAAACACATTCACAACTTACCTCATGTAATAATAAAAATTTTGTATGATTAGACGATGTTACTGTTATGGTTTGTTTCATAAACTGTCATGAAATCATTTGTGATACCACATATGAACAAATATCCTGTTTGTGATCCACCATTGTGACATTGTGAGGATATGATAAATAACATGCATTTGCATAACCCATTAGATCTTATTTTGAATCATTTGGATAAAATAAGTTCATATTCATAGTACCCTTAAGGTAACAAAGTATATGTTTTACTCCAATCTAATGTCTTCTTGTATGTGAAGAACTATATCTTGCTCACAAATTTACAACAAATGTTGTATCAGGTCAAGTATAACTAGCAAGATATATTTGTAACATCCCGACTGGATATTACGGATTTAAATAATAAAATAAGAAAATTAATAAATACTCGTCATTTAATAAAACATTCTTTCCCAAAACGTGGGAAAATTAAAACTTTATTTCGTGATAACAATAACTGAAATAAAAAACGAGTATTCATCCATTATAAAATGAAAGTCTCATAACATAAATGTTTACAACTGATTAAAATCATGAAATAAAATTCCATTATGAAACATCCCAAGCTATCCCCGCTTCGTAGCTAAGCCTCACCAGAACCACCTACAACAACATCATCTGCTCACGTGTACCGCGTACACGATCATCGCCAAACACAAGTTGATAGGGTAAGCTTAACAGAATAAACATATATGAATATATATATATATATATGTATATGTATATATATATGTATATATATATATATATATATATATATATATATATATATATATATATATATATATATATATATATATATATATATATATATATATGTATATATATGTATATGTATATATATGTATATATATGTATATGTATATATATGTATACATATATATACATATACATATA
>Ga0214543_1010751_pt1 | contig 13309 bp, 6 predicted proteins | sample CNSS2metaG_FD_160094 | JGI IMG/M metagenome (GOLD analysis project Ga0214543, IMG submission 160094) | Root nodule microbial communities from cowpea collected in UCLA plant growth center, Los Angeles, California, USA - CNSS2 | ecosystem: Host-associated > Plants > Roots > Nodule | place: USA...
TATATATATATATATATATACTACACACTTTATTTTTTATTTCTTTTAGTTGTTTGGTTTGTTATGAAATTTATTTACATCTCCAAAATATTTTTTCTATTATAATAAATTTTATGTAATTATATTCAAATGATGTATATGTCAATTAAATATTTTTTATGTTATACATATGAATATTTTTATTTATTGTATATTTTCTTTTCGCATTATAATATTTTATAGTTTCAATTTTTGTGTTCAATAGAATAAACATTTCATTTAATAGGTAATATAAAAAATTTATCTTATTTATTCTATTATATTATTAATTTTTGTTTCATCTGAAAAGGTCTTATATTTCGCTAAAACAAATTTTGTTATTTCTCAATCATCGACCATGCTGATATTTGAAAAGTTTTCTCATATATCTATATATTTCTTATCTTATCATACCCTTACTTATAAATTTGTTGTTCTTTGTGCTATTTCATTCAACGATGTCTCAAATTGTTTCTAAGACACATAATTGATAAATTTTTTTAATATTTTTATTTGTTGTCTATTTTTATCATGTAGAATATTGTTTTAATATTTTTTATATGATTATTTTTATTTTCTAACTCATTACCATATGAGAAATTTTATTACTATAATTATATAAATAAATTTTATTTACTATAATATAATAATTTAATGTAATTGTCAATGAATTTTTTTTGTCACCATTCAACATATATTAGTGTACAAAAGATAAAATATCTATTTTAAAATTTTATTATTATTATTATTATTTTAATTTTAGTTCTTTAAGTGATTTTGATCAAATAATGTATTATAACTTTTATTAGTGCATAAAAAGAGAGATTTCATTAGATTTTTTTTAATTTGGATATTTGTTTTCTTTTATATTTTTTTTAAATATTTTTAAATTTTATCAACTAGGTTTCATTAATGTTCGCAAATTCAATAATGTTTTGGTTCTCAAGAAATTTTGTTTGGTCTTCTAATTTGAAATATATACACGTATAATTTATTTCTAAATATTTGATATTTAAAAAATAATTCTATTTTTAATATTGAATATTTGATAATATTATGTTTCTCTTATTATATTTTTTTGTATAAAAATTAATTAATTGATATTGAAAGAGTAAGAAAACGGATACAAATACGAGTATATGCTTATTAATTAGTGGAGACGTCAGGAGACAAAAATTTGATACCCGTTAAATTTAGATACTAAGATGAGAATGAAATTATCTAGGATAAATAGGTAAGGGATAGCGAAATCCATCTCTATCCAATCCCGTTATGGTCTCTAATTCTGCTATGCATTTTGTGCCTTGCAATTTTTTCGGAAATTTTTAAGCTATATCATCTAACAGTTTTAAAACATTCACAAAATGAACAAAAATACCAAAAATGGTGCTATTTTTTTTATTCAAAATTATAAAAATGAGACAAATTTTAAGAAATTACGAAAGCGAATAAATCATGTCAAGGTACAACTTTTCTAAAAATAAGTCATATTAAAATAGTACAACTTTAATTCAAAGTATTTTTAAGTTAAAATGGAAACAAGTTGGTATAACTCTAGTTTAAAGTACTCTAAATATAGAAGTTGTGTCACCTTAACCAGATTTATCGCACTTCTTTAATATTTTTCTAAACTAACCCATTTCGATAATTAAAAGAAAATTTACGTGTTTTGGCCGAGAAAGTGAGAGACATAACAAGGTAACAAAGTGTAACCCTAAACCCTAGACACAACCAGACATAAAAACATCATTATGACTCCACTGTCCTAATCGAAGCTGGAACTAAAAGTCCAAGACTGAATCTGGTGCACTTCAGTCAACCGTCCGGTGGCGCCGGAGAACCCAACCCTCACCCATTCGGGAAGAACCGTCTTCAAATCAATCATGAGGCTAATCGTTGGTCCGTTCTTGACAACCACGCTCAAACTTTGTGCAGCAGCTTCATAGGTTACGGTCACAAATGCTGTTATCAATCCAGGATTACTTTCCCACTGCGCCGATTCCACGGAAGAAATGGAGTTGACATCAATGCCTACGTGGGGAAAAGGAGGGTCCCATGGATTCTGGTGCATGTCAAATTCAACAGCAACTATTTGGTTCTGGTCGGTGTCTCTAAAAGCAAATTTGGGATCGAAGAGTCCGAGGTAGCCGCCAAATGAACTTAGGGGCATGGTAGATTCGGTTGTTCCCAGGAAGAAAGCGATTCCATCTCCATTGATTCGACCATAGGATATGTTGAAAGAGAAGGAAGTGGCAAAGCTTGCAACTTTACCAGTTTGTGCATCCCAAAGGCGAACAGGTAGAGCATAGGTGGCTCTGCCAACACTGTTGGGCACCACTCTGCCATCTTGGACCTTTGTTAGTTGTATCACACCCTTTGATGAAGAGGCATCGCCTTCGAAGGCTAAAAGGCTGTTCAGGTACGGCGCTGAAAAATTGGGGAATGTGAAAGAAGTGTCTAAACTACGATGAAGCAGTAGTAATGGAACCAGGAGCATGAAAACGGGCCTTGTGTTGAACAAAGCTGCCATGGCTATAAAAGATTATATCATATGATACTGAGAATGGTGAAGTGTCTATACACTACATATAAAGATAGAGATTTTGGTCAGCTGAGAAAATAAAATTGAATAAATTGTGTAGGTAGCGAAGATGCCAAACTATTTGCATAGTTGGCACTTGACGACGCATAGGAAGAGAGGTGATTCAAACAAGGATGTGCAGGAAGACTTTTTTCACACTCATTAGTCATTAGGGTTGTACGTACCGTATGATTGATGGTGAAAGGGATAAAAAGGGCTTTTTCGTATTTTTGAGTCCTTTTGACTAGTTATTCGTAAAATTGGGTCGTTTGAATTTTTTTTTGTGAAATAGGGTTAAGTCGTTGGGAGAGGACGACATTAAAGGTGAAGTCGTCCTCCTCCCAACCGGTTTCATTTTAAAAAAAAAAAAACAAAGTCGTCAGGTGCAAACACGGTTTGTAAAAATCTGATATTGAAGTCGTCTTCATTGCTAACGACTTCGGGGAGTGGAATGACACAGATTCACGACTTCGAGGAGTGGAAGAGGTCTTTGACGACACAACTCTTGATGAAGCGTTTGTAGGTCTGGGACTTGTCGAAACTGTGGACGACGGACCAGACAACTTCTGGTGGAACCTGGACGCGCTGGGCTAGAAGGGAAGGGCATTGGCCGGCGCCGACGAGGTAGGTGTGGTGCTCCGTGATGAAGGGGACAAGGGAGCTGAATTCGTGCGGTGTGAGGCCGGAGGGAGGGTTGAGGTGGTGGTTGGTCGGGATGCGGTGGTTGTCGTCGGAGTCTGGCTCCGATGTGGAGGCGGAGCTCTCGTCTGTTTCCATGGCGGAGAGTGAGAGAGGGTGAGAGAAAGAGCGTGAGAAGTCGTCAGCCGTGAAGACGACTTCAACCTCAGATTTTCAGATACCGCTGTTGCACCTGACGACTTTATTTTTTTTAAAAAAAAAAGTTGAAACCGGTTGAAGGGAGGACGACTTCACCTTTAATGTCATCCTCCCCTACCACGACTTAACCCTATTTTACAAAAAAAAAAAATTAAACGACCCCATTTTACAAATAACCTGTTAAAAAGACCCAAAAATACAAAAAAGCCGATAAAAAGGAAGAAAAGAGAAAGTGGTAAAAAAGAAGAAATATATAGAAAAAGAAAAATGATTTTTTAACTACTAAATTTTGACAAATTTTTCTTACAACCTTAGGTAATATTTTCTAAGTGATTTTTTATTTTTCTATTTTCTCATTCTCAATATTTCAAAATCTCTTAAAAAATGACACATCATTTTGTTGTAAGAGAAAGTTGTCAAAATTTAGTAGTCAAAATATCATCGTTCTATAAAAAATGTATAAAGCATAAAAATAAATGAAGTGTTGCTTTGGGGTTCTTGGGATAAAAAAATCAATGTCTATATAAGTTAAATGGTGCATTTAAGATGCCAACTAATGCCTTGCTAACTTGTTCTTGTTGATGGATTAATTTTGAGGTTCCCCCAAAATGCATCTCTATGTCTTCTTCGTAGGTGTTGCATGCTTCAGTCCAGTTCTCCGAAATACTCTAATTTTTCTTTTCCAACGTCTTTTCATTGTTGTTCAATTGGAATGAAGTTTTATTATACTAGTAATATTTTGACTTTGATTACGTGACATACAAGGTATAAATCAAATTCTTGTCCTTTATTTATTTTATTGTTATTTATGGACAGATAATAATATAAAGTATTAAGTATTTTAAACTAGTAGATATTGTGACTTATCAATTATTTACATTGTAAAAATTTTATAAAGAAAATTATATTAGTACTTTTATTAAGTATTTACCGACATATCGGTACATCCTTTATAATCATTGATAGAAATATTACACTTCTCATGATTAACAGTCATTGACTCATTTAATAGCTTGTCTAATGTATCGTAATTATAAGAAAATAAATTTGTGTATCCATTATTATTATTATTACTATTATGAAATAGTTATATTTAAATAATAACCTAAATAAAATAGTTGAATGGGAATTATAAGTTAATTAATTTTAGTAAGATGGGAATAAATAAAAAAAAAAATTGTTTGAGAAATAATTAACATTCTATTTTTTATTAAGGAATTATAAATCTCAACCAAAACCAACGTACAAAATGTACTCAGTTTGGTATGCTGATGATGGTTGGTTGTAATGGTAATGGTCACTGCAAGAAAAAAAAATCAACTTAGAGTTGGCTAAAAGCTTATGTTACCAATGAAAAGTCAACTCTACATGACTAATGTAATTTTCTCATATTAATCAATATTTCACACAATTTACCGAGTGTCTTGAGGAAAAGCTCAAGTGTCCCTTCCTAGTCAAACTTTCTAATACCATGCCTTTTCCAAAAGGCTACTGGCTTTCCAAAAGGCAGCTGCTAGTAATTAATTTTCAGTTTCATTTCTCAAAATTCAACAAAAGGAAATACTTATATATGTGTGTGTGTTTTTATTAACCTTTCTTTTATGTTTTGTTTAGATGAGGATAAAATAGAAAGAAAATAGAAAACCGAAAATATTATCATATAAATTAAGAAAGAAAAAAAATATTTTGTATCATTAATATTTTATTTTTTTATATTAAAAATATGTAAATATTAATAATAATTTAACCACATCAATTATTTTTTAAACTTAATTATATTTTTAATATAATTGATTGTGTTATTAATTTTTATTGCATAACTAATTATACATTTCGTTTTTTTCGTAAAATTTTTCTTTATGGGAAGAAATATCTTAAATTTTGTGTTTTTTAATAATTAAATGTTTTTATTTTCTAATTTTCTCATCCTCCTTTCTGAAGACAAAAATGCAAAACTACTTCAATGATCTTGTCATCTATAATACATATGAAGGGAATTTTTTTCTTTTGTGTAAATATTTCAACATTTTTTTTTAAATTTGTTATACATTTCATTTTCTTTTTTATTACTTCATCATATTTAAAGTTTCTTCGGTAATATTCAAATATCTCTTCCTATTTCTTTCAATTTCATTTTTCTTTTTGATCTATTTTTAATTTATCATTTCAATCGTTATTAGATCATCACATCACTAAAAAAAAAAAAATATCTAATGATGATTAAAATGATGAGTTAAAAGTGGATAAAAAAAGTAGATTAAAATATCATTTTTCTTAATATAATAGCAATAATAATAATAATTAATATAAAAACCGAAAGGTTTTATTGTTGTAATATCAATGAAACTGTCATTAAGTGATTATTATTTTAAAAGATAAGATAGAGTAAATGTTAACATATGTATCTGGTTATCAGCATAGCAGACGCCATTTTCCTAATCGATGCTAGAGCTGAAAGTCCACGATAGAATCTTGTGCAGTTCAATCAGCTGTCCCGTGGCACCGGAGAACCCTACGCTCACCCATTCAGGCAGAACGGTCGTCAAATCAATCACGTGCCCAATACTAGGTCCGTCGTTACTTACAACCGCGCTTAAATTTTGTGCCACAGGATCATAGGCAACGGTAACAGATACTGTTGCAACCCCAAGCTGTTTATTTTCCCAGGCCACTGTTGTCACAGAAGAAATGGAGTTAATATCAATGCCTATGTGGGGAAAAGGAGGGTCCCATTCATCTCGGTGCATGTCAAATTCAACGGCAACTATATGGTTTCCGCGGGTGTTTTTTAGAGCGGTGTGGGGACTGAAAAGTCCAAGGTATCCACCAACTGCATCACGGGGCATGTCAGAGCGGAACGGTGCAAGGAAGAAAGAGATCCCCTCGCCAAAATCTAAATTTGGAGCATTCAGTATCTGAAAAGTGAAGGTAGTGCTGAAGCTTGCCGTCTTACCAGTTTCTGCATCCCAAAGACGCACGGGTAGAGCATAGGTGGCTCTGCCAGCACTGTGGAGCACGATTGTGCCGTTATCCAGGACTTCTGTTAGTTGTATCACACCCCTTGATGCAAAGGCATCGCCTTGGAAGGTTATAAGGGTGTTAGCGTATGGCCCTGAAAAATTGGGGAAATTGAAATTTGTGTCTGAACTGCGATGCAGCATTAGGAACGGGATGAGGAGCAGAAAAACGGGCTTTGTGTTGTACAAAGCAGCCATGGCTTGGAGAAAGGTAAATGTTAATCCACTAGATATACACAAAGATGTTTTTGCTGAGCTGAGAAAATGAAATTGTGCAGGAGAGGAAGTGGCCAAACGATTTACATAGTTTACACTAGGCAGCGAAGTGGGTGAACGGTGATTAGAACAAAGGGTGAAGTCTTTTTCACATTCACAATGTACCTATTCATTTAAGTATAGTTAACGGTAGACATTTTTTTACTCATTTGGGTAAATATTTGTTCATGATAAACTAATAAATATGTAACACTTTTTGCTGTTGTAGTGATCAAAGAATGACATATATTTAGGACAAGCGCCGGTGATCCAAAGTAATATTGACTAAAATCTTTGGAGAGAGATATATAAATCATTCCTAGGATTTTTCACCTTTTATGTTTTGACCACACATTACTAAGTAAGGTGCATTGTTGGGAAAGTTGTTTTTTATTCAGTTTGCTGATTTAGCAGGGATCAGCGAGCCTATATATAACTCAAATTTCTGTGTTTTTCCATGCACCATCAATCAATTAAGTTTCCAAGTAATCTCTCTGAGGTGTCAACCATGGCTAAAACACGAACTCCACTTCCCCTTCTCATGATTTCCTTCTGTTTTGTGTTGTTTGTAAACAACGTGAAGTCAGATTCACTTTCATTCAGCTTCTCGAAATTCGAGCCAGGAACACAGTTCGACATTGGTTTCCTCGGCGATGCCCGCGCAGTAGACGGTGCAATACAATTGACTAGAATAGACAGTGGATCATACGGCGCTCCGATCATTCGTAAACACAGCGTTGGTCGTGCTGTTTACATCCCACCCGTCCGTCTCTGGGACAAAAGCACAGGGAAAGTTGCAGACTTCGAAACTGTGTTCACCTTCGTCGTTGATTCCGCTGGGTCACAAATCCACGCCGATGGCCTCTCCTTCTTCATCATACCATTCGATGCTGACCCGAGCATTCCCAAAAATTCATCTGGGGGATACCTCGGACTCTTCACTCCCGAAACTGCTTTCAACGCCGACAAGAATCAGATTGTGGCCGTTGAGTTTGACAGCTTCGGAAATGAATGGGATCCGGAGCCTGTTGCCATTGCTCCGCATATTGGTGTGGACATCAACAGTCTTGAGTCTGTGGAGACGATAGATTGGCCTATTAATTCAGTTCCTGAAGGTTCGATTGGAAAAGGTAGCATTATCTACGATTCTGGGAAGAAAGAGTTGAGCGTGGGCGTTTCGTATAATACTCATCCCCCCATTGTTGCTCTGTTATCAAAAACAATTGATCTGAGTGGTGTTCTATCGGAATGGGTGAGAATTGGGTTCTCTGCTGCCACCGGTGACAGCGTTGAGACTCATGATATTCTCTCTTGGTTTTTCGCTTCACGTATCTAGGAGACCTACTTCCTCTAAAGAGAATAATGATCTATAATAAGTAAGAGGGCCAAGTCTTCTGTATGAGTGTTTATGTTTTCCTTATAAGCCCAAGCTTGGTGTTATTAAATTAAGGGTTAAATATGTTTTTGTCCCTCAAGTTTCAGTGAAATTTGGAATTAGTCCCTCATCAAAACTTTTGACCAATTTAGTCTTTCATCTTTCAAAATGCATGAATTTAGTCCTTTTAACCAAATTTTGTTAAGTTTATCAGACGTTTCAAGCACATTTCATGATAGTATTTAAGTTAACATTAAAAAAAAAATGTGTCAAACAGTGTAAATAATTTAAATACTATCATGAGATGCGCTTGAAACGTCAGATAAACTTAACAAAATTTGGTTAAAAGGACTAAATTCACGCATTTTAAAAGATGAAGGACTAAATTGGTATAAAGTTTTGATGAGGGACTAATTTCAAAATTCACTGAAACTTTAGGGACCAAAAACATATTTAACCCTTAAATTAATAGTCATGGTTTTTACTTTGTTAATTTTTGTGAACTTTTTTTCCTCCGGCTAAAACCTGTAATACTTCATTTTCTGTAACAAAATCACTTCAAAAATTCGTAAGTTCATGATATTTGATATAGATTTGACTACTGCCAAACACATCCTTAAATATTCAAGTTATTCTGAATTGTATGTTCTTAAATTATCCCTCAGATTAACTAATCGTTTTTTTATTAACTATTTTTATTAATTTTAATTATTTTATTTTTATATTTAGATTGATTTTAATTATATATATTTTACGTATTATTTCACTCGAATAAATTCTGTTTCTAATAATATATTTATTTTTAAAAATATTTATAGACATTCGGTTCATGAAAGTTTAACCATAATTGTAAATGGTTTTCCATACTCAATGGAATTCTTCCAAAGAAAATACATGTTCCTTCTTCAGATACTCATGAAATTATTTTGTTTTAACTTTCACCATGAACACATACATAATCCTACTCCTTAGGAACTTTACACTTTGATTTTGGTGGATATACCGACTGATAGCAAAAAGGTGAAATCATATCTTGACATTCAACTTCTTTTCTGAATCAAATAACAATCATTTTAATAGTAATATTAAGGTATAATTACTGATTTGGTACTCTAACTTTTTGGTAAAATTCAATTTGGTATCTATATTTTTTATTTGTTCAATTTAGTACCACAATTATCTAAAGAGATTCAATTTGATCATCTCCCTTAAGTTGGAGTTAACACCGTGTCCGTACAGGACACGTGTCAAGCCATGAAATTTTTAATTTTTTTAAAAAAACTTATTTTTTTTTTAAATTATTTTTTTAAAAAAAAATATTTTTTTTTAAAAAAAATTATTTTTTTTTCAAAAAATTTAAAAACTGTCACGTGTCAATTTATCATCGTGCCACGTGGCAACTTACAATCATAACATGTGATAGTGGTAATAGTTGTTTTCAATTTAGTACCCCAATTTAAATTTTTGGTTCAATTTAGTACCCAATTTTTTTTCGTCCTCTCCAATTTGAGATCAAATTAGTAAATAAACTTAATTACAACTTATATATATATATATATATATATATGTGTATATATATATATATATATATGTTACAATAACTTTTTCTAATATATACAAATCATGTCACCTAAGTACTTAAATTATTTTATTTTTTACATTTTAACCTTTGTAATTTTTTACACATGAAATTTTTTACACTTGTAAAAAATAAAATAATTTGAATATTTAGGTGTAGTGATTTGATGTATAAATTCAAAAAAATTATTTTAACATGTATATATAAATTATAATTAAACTTAGTTACTAATTTGGTCTCAAATTGGAACGGACGAAATTGGATCATTTTAACAAATTGGGGTACTAAATTGAATCAAAAATTTAAATTGGGATACTAAATTGAAAACAACTATTACCACTGCCATGTGTCATGATTGTAAGCTGCCACGTGGCACGATGATAAATTGACACGTGACAGTTTTAAATTTTTTGAAAAAAAAAAAAATTTTAAAAAAAGATTAAAAATTCCATGGCTTGACACGTGTCTTGTACGGACACGGTGTTAACTCCAACTTAACGGAGAGGACCAAATTGAATTTCTTTAGATAATTGAGGTACTAAATTAAACAAACCAAAAGTATAAGTACCAAATTGAACTTTACCAAAAAATTGGGGTACCAATTCAGTAATTATACCTAATATTAAATTGAAATAAACTGTATATTACTACTGAAAATAAAATAACAATATATTACGATATGAATAATTGTATAGTGTTGTTGCATATATATTACATATCAACACTCATTACAAAATTGCAAAATAAATGACATACTATTACAGACATATGTTGGATTGATCAACCCTATTGTTTACAATTTTGACAAAACTTAAAGTATAATGTAGATCTTGTGAATCGGCACTAATAATATGATATATTATATAAGGCATATTTGGACTGATATAAGATCTTTTTAAGCAAGGACTTATATTATCCGTATACAAATTAATGTCAATAAAGTACATCATAACTATAATATAAATGAAGGTTAATATAGAGTGAATTTTGTAGAGTAAAAATTATATTATTTTATAAATCTTCAAATGAGTTTCTGGATAATTTGATCTAACTAAAAAGTAAAGTGTAAAAAATATTAGTCCGACCTTATTTCGATTTCAAATGTTTTTTTAATTTAGTTGAATTACTATTTTATACACTTTAAGAAGAAATTAATAATTATAATTCCTAAAAATAAAATTTAAATACATATTTAAAAGTTAAATTATTTTAGTAAAACTAATTATAATTTAAAAATTAAATGATGTGATATATAAATTATATCATGTGTATTTTAACTAAATAATACTAATTATTATTTTTGAAACAGTACATTGATCTATATAAAGTGATGCCATCATAAAAAAACACTTATAATACAACTAAAAATAATAATATTTTAATTATATTTATTTTATTTTTTTAATTTAAAATGATATTATATTTTTAAAGAAGTTATTTGATATAGTGTTTAGAAAAAATATCAAAGTACTAGTTTTGATCTACATATTATTAAAATATTATTATTTAAACTGTAATATATGTTAGAAGTGGGTTTGAAGTGGGCTTTAAACCTTATTTAACCCCACAAAACCGGCTTGTAAGGTGAGATTTGCACTTCACTGATATATTGTGAATTACGAAATTAGTGGGTAGTCCGTTAACGACCCAATATCGGGTGGAACAGAATGTCCAAAAAAGTTCGTTAGGATAGGCTTTAATCTAACTCTGATACCATGTTAGATATGTGTAAGCAATGAGAGAAAGAAGAAAGGATGCCTACAAAAAAACACAAGAAAAGTTTGGGTGAAAAATAACTCAAAAAGAGCTTCCTTGCTTCTTGATTTATTAAAATCTTTGTTCAATATATAGAGTAAAATCTTCCATCATATAGAGAAAAAAGTAAAAACTAAATAAAATAAAATAATTGATAATAATAAAAGAAAATTAAATATATGATATCTCTATCAATATAAATATAAATATAAATATAAATATAGGCAAGAGATATATAATATCTTTATTAATATTTTTCTTTTTAATCTGGAGAGGTGTCACCATGTCAGAAAGCAAACCACCCCATGAGACTAGTCATATTTTTACCCTTCCAAATCGGAGACAAAAGAAGATAGATTTTGTAAGTCCAGTTATATCGTGCTTGGTTTTAACTTTTACTTCCACTCTTGCTTGTAATATATGCCAACTTGATTGCATTCAAAGTCAGAATAGCATTATATTAATCACCTTCACTGCTCCAAACACTATCTTATGTGTCCTATTCAAGTCATTTTTGGCTTCTTCATACGATAATCAATATTTGCTGGCCCCAGGCCTGCCTCCATTATTTTCATCAACTTTTTGGCCCTTCTTATTCCCTTCATTTTACATTCCCAAAACCTCTACCATGTCTATATAAAGCGGAACATTGCCAATAACTTTATCAATATATTCACACTTCACAACCATGGCCATCAACAACTCAAGAACCCAAACTCAAAACCTCCTGTCTCTTTTTACTATCATCGTTTCCTTCCTCGGACTCACCAAAAACGTGAACTCAGCTTCTTTTTCGTTCTCCAGTTTTGGGTCGTACACAAACGCCATTGCCCTCGAAGGTGATGCCTCTTTTTCAGAAGGGACCATAAAGCTTACACCTCTCACACAGAACAGCGCCGGAAGAGCGTCCTATGCTGCACCCGTGCACCTTTGGGATGCCAAAACTGGGAACCTCGCTGGCTTCACCACAAACTTCTCCTTTGTTGTGGCGCCAAACGGTCCTGGCCTCTTCGCAGACGGCATTGCCTTCTTCCTCGCTCCGTTCAACTCCAACATCCCACAAAATTCCAGTGGTGGATTCCTCGGACTTTTCACCCCTGACACTGCCCTAAACGTGTACCAGAATCAAATAGTGGCTGTGGAATTTGACTCCTTCGGTGGGAACCCCTGGGACCCTCCCTCTGCCCATGTAGGTATTGATGTTAACTCCATTGCTTCGGTGACAACGGAGGAATGGGAAACTGACATTGCCGGGAACGTGCTTGTTGCATTCGCCAGTGTGAGCTATGATCCTGTGGAGAAAAGTTTAGACGTGCTTTTAACATACCCTGGAAGCAATGTGGATGAGACTAGTCTCTCGTTTGTGATTGATTTAAGGACTGTTCTGCCAGAATGGGTTAGGGTTGGATTCTCGGGAGCCACAGGACAATTGGTTGAAATACACAACATTCTTTCTTGGACCTTCACTTCTAGCTACTACTAGACTTGGTTACGTGTGAACAATAGTGGGAAAGAGAACAAGTGTGTCGTTTGATTTAGTGTCTTTATTATTATTTTTTTCAAGAAGCCAGTTTGTTGTTAGTTATTATTATTAAGTTGCAAATAAAGTGACCTTTCTCCACTTTATTCATGGTAATTTGATATTGAATTGCAATTTAATTTCATGGTAATTTATCATCACTAATATTTAAATTTATTTTTAATTAAAGTAATTTAGCGTCGATTTGGATCATTTATAGAATTTTATTAGTTTAATTTGTATCAGCTTAGTCGACACTAATGATAATAATTTTAAAGCAACTATACAACATCTTAAAGTTCGAATAAAATAAATAAATAATTATAATGAATTAAGGAGATGAATGTAAAAAAAAAACAAAGGAATATGGATG
>Ga0214543_1010752_pt1 | contig 13307 bp, 3 predicted proteins | sample CNSS2metaG_FD_160094 | JGI IMG/M metagenome (GOLD analysis project Ga0214543, IMG submission 160094) | Root nodule microbial communities from cowpea collected in UCLA plant growth center, Los Angeles, California, USA - CNSS2 | ecosystem: Host-associated > Plants > Roots > Nodule | place: USA...
ATATTATTGTCTTATCTCTAGTTGAAACACACTCTCTCACACGCCAAGGTATATATATCTCGTGCGTGAAACTAGAAATTAGTGGGTGGTCCGTTAGCGACCCGATATTAGGTGGAACAGAATGTCCAAGAAAGTTCACTAGGATAGACTCTAACCTGGCTATGATATCATGTTAAAAGTGAGTTTTAAGCTTAACTCAACCCCACAAAACTGGCTCGTAAGGTGAGTTTTGCACCTCACTTATATACTATGAATTATCTTATTTCTAGTCGATGTGAGACTTCCAACAATATCATATAAATATTTTAAACAAACTGTTGTTTCGAGATCTCATATGAAAGTAGAGATTATTGTTTTAGATATGGCTACTGCTGAAGCATTATTAACTAAGTATATACCTCCTACTTTAATGCATTATGACAATCAGGTTGTTATATTTAAAGTTCCTAGTAGAAATGTGAATGAAAAAAAAAGGCATCTAAGAGGGACATAAATACTTTAATACTTATGACAATCAGGTTGTTATATTTAAAGTTCCTAGTAGAAATGTGAATGAAAAAAAAATGCATCTAAGAGGGACATAAAGTTATTAAAAACTTATTACTCATGATATTATTTTTCTCGACTTTGTCACATTAGAAAAATATTACGGATTCACTTACTAAAGGGTTGATGCACCAACAAATACTTGATTCATCTAGGAGAATAAGACTTAAGCCCATAAATTAGTTGCAACAAAGAACTCCCATCTCCACATGAGTGGCGATGCCATGGAATGGAGTTCAATGGATAACAACGAAGTTGTTGTTGGATAAAGTACACCAATTTATTTGAATATTTTATGTCTATTTTTTATGGCAAGGTGTACTATAAATTGTGACAATAATAAGGTTAATTTATGTGCATTGTTATGCTTATTTTAAAAAATACCTTTTAATATATCCAATGAGAATTATTGTAGGAGTGTGAGTCACAAGCCACCCTTTGAGGGTTTCCTTAGTGAGTATCATGGTCAGGCCACCATTATGAAACATGGGCAAGTCTCTAAGTGACACTCATGAAACAAGATACATGCATAAAGGAAGGTTGCAATGTAGCTCAAGACAATTAAATCTCTACATTTTATCGGGTGGAAGTTAATAAGCACTAGGTATAAGGCTTAAACTCGGAAGGTTCTTTATGCTAAAATACAATATTTTGTTTTAAAAGATTATATATCATTTTTAATTTTTTTTTTAATTATGTGGTGGATTTTTGGAAATATTTAATATCATTTAAAAAATAAATAATTAATTAATTAAAATAAAATCCTATTGTTATCGATGTTTTAAGCAATATTAACTTTAAAGGTAAATGTTGTTTATGTTAAACAATTTTTTATATTTATTTTATTTATTATCAGTTACTATTTGTTTAATTAGATTAATTACAATTGATTTCTATGTTTCTCTCTTCTACCTATAAATACCACCTAGGTGCATGGAGAAAAGAAACAACAAAAATTACATCAACTCATAGTGTTTTAGTCTTCTACTCTATATTGTCCTTTAAGACATTGACGTTCATAAGATTCAGAGATCCTTCGCTGCAGTCAAAGAATTTGACAGGTTGTTTTTTCTTGGGAGAGAAATGCATATAATTTTATTTTGCCCTGTGTTGTGGAGTCGTTTTCTCTCTAAGTACAATGTTCTGCGTGTCTCAATCCAACCATGCTATTTGTATTTCTTTCTTCAATTATAATTGTATCATATTTTTGTTCGTTTGTTTGACTTGATAAATCTTCTATTATTTATATCTATGTTATTATTTATGTTTTATTATGTTTTCTAACACTTTTTCTACTTTAGAGCATAACAATTTAAGCACGCACCATTAGATTGTAACTTGATCTACTTGACCTCCATCACAAGACAATTGATGCCATATGCAATAATATATCTTTCAACAATTGTCCCACTAGGAATCAAACTTTTTGATTATGACTTGGTTTACGTCATAGAATAATTGTGCAACCCATAACAATTTCCAATTTCTCTCTAAACAGTTGCTCCTCTGAGAATCAAACTAGTGACATTGGCTCTAATACTAATTATTAGATCTTTTAATACATGAAGAGTCTAACGCTTAGCATATTTTGATCAGTCATTCTTCCACAAAATTCATGCCTAATAAGGTTCTCAAACGATTAAATCTCTTTTCATGAAGAGGTTTGGTAAATATATTAGCTAATATCTCATCTATGGGTACAAATGGTATCAACAATATTTTTTAACATAACCTCTTATAAAATGATATTTAATTTCAATATGTTTGGTCCTAAAATGCAATATTGGATTTTTGGATAAATTAATTGCAGTACTATTATCACCAATAATAGAAATGTTACTCTCATAGATGTTATAGTCTTCCAACTGATTCCTTATCTATAGTAATTAAGAATAACAACTGACAATTAATATGAATCCACTCCTACTTCTACTATGAATAAGACAATTATTTTCTACTTGCTTATCCATGAGACTAAATTCCCTCTTATAAAGTTAGTCACAGTCTCCATTGGTTCTCTCTCTTTCTACCTTATCATCAATGTAGTTTGCATTACAATAACCCTTTAAAGCTTTCTCTTATCTTAAAGCAAAGTTTGAAATTAATAGTGCATTTTAAATATCTAAAAATATCTTTAAGAAGAGTTAAATGCACTCCCCTTGTAATAAGAACACATGTTAGAATGGTTATGTCATATAATTGCATAAGATTTAGAGTATTTGTTTTCATCAAAATTGTTAGAAAATCTACAAGAGTTATATGTTTATTGATATTCTTAAGATTAGATCGTTCGGTCTTAACACTTTTAAGTTACTTATGTCGGATTTTTTTAAGGTACATAAATTTTTTCGTGTAAATCTTGTTGGAAGTCTCACATCGACTTGAGATAAGGCAATTTCATTGTATATAAGTGAGGTGCAAACCTCACCTTACAAGTCAGCTTTATGGGATTGAGTTAGGCTTAAAACTCACTTCTAACATGGTATCAGAACCATTTTTTTTAAATAAAAAATCCCTATATATATATATATATATATTGTGTATGTTTAAATTATATTTTGAAACACATTATACATTATCTAAACCCTTTTTTGGAATGATCGTATAGTGAATAATAATTTCTGGTATTTGACTTGGTTGAATAGGAGGTGTCCAACCTTCCGTAAATTATTTTTGATTGATTGAAATTTTACAAATATTAAACATCAATTAAATGTTATTTATTTGTTACTATACCTATACCTAGTATAACATGTATATCATATGAGAGAGCTGAAAATATTGTAAATCTATATTATTTTCTTTTTTATATAAAACTTTTATGCTAATTTTATAAGTTAAATATTATATGACTGTTTTAAGGTAATTTACATGTACATACATTTATCTCTCTATGCATGCGTATAATAGAGGCATATGATCTTATGCATATGCTAATCATCTATTTAATGTTAGTGTTACAAAACATGATAAAATTTCACAGTCGTTGGGTACAGAAACATCAATAATTGCTTTTCAGTTTTCACACTTGCCTGTTCCTAATATTTCAACATTCAAAAAACGCAATTCAAATGTAGTGTAACCTTAGTCAAATTTAGTCTATTAACACACGTGGGTTGTATTATGTGAAAAAAAAAATAGTATTTTTACCATTATTAAATTGTTATATTAGTAATAAAAAATTAAAGGGTATTTAATTTACAAAAGTGAGGTAATATTTTTTAGGAGATCCACAACGTTAAGAATATTTACTTATTTAAATTTTAGTGGGTTTTGTGGGTCATTTTTATGTATAATTTTTCTCTTCAATGGTATGATAATTAAATTGAAGATCTTAAGTTGTACATGAAAATAATTTATTTCTTCATATAAGTTGCTCGTATTAAATGATGTTAATTAAAACGTAAACCGTAACGTAACATTTTATCTATTCAACTATGAAATAGATAGATTAGCCACTACTCTTCTAATACGAAAAAAATATATGCATCATATTTTTCGCAGTTTCAAATAAATCAGTATTTATAATGTTTCTCCTGCGTATTTTTAACTCATAATTTAAATATATCAGTTTAAATATAACTTCAATGACATTAACAAAAAAATCTTTTAGTTGAGAATCAGAATTCTAATATATTTATTTATTGGTAAGAAAAGTATTAAACAGTGTTGTCTAATAAATTGACACATCTATTTCAAAAGTATTTTTTTTTGTTAAGTAACACTTATTAGAACTACTGTTACTCCTTAATTAAAACGGGTTCCATTTTGCATTTCATGATTTCATTTGTTTCTATTTGATCATTTTGATGGTAGCATGATTCTAACTATGGGATATCAGCAGGATAGATAGGGTATGAGTAGTAGCTCTTTCGTACTCTATTCGTTAGATAAACATTCTATATCCATACCTATATCCGTGCGGGTATCCATTATACGGGTACATGCATATTTTTTAATATCCACGAATATTCACAGGTACTCACGGGTATTTATAAAAAAAAAATTGTAATATTTAATAAAAAAATTTAAAGTATAAATTCAAATAAAAATACAATGTATAACCTTTATAAATTTCAAACAAATTGAAAATAACTCATTTAAATAGTGTTGAATGACAGTTTACAAATAAATAAAGTTTTTTTAAAACCAATTGATAAAAAATAATCCATTCAAAATCAATGTATTAATGTTTTAAATAATTTTTTTTTTAATTTAAATTAGAGTATAGCTGGTACAGTTATCTAGGGGTATGGATACTATGATACTCGTACCCGTCTCTTAACATGCGGGTATAAGAAATATCCGTATCCGTTACTCGCAGGTATCTATTTTTAATATTCATTCTCTACCCGTTACGAGTTTTATTCGTGGATACCCGCGAGTACAATTTTTTTTTCATCCCTAATCCTAACAACTTAAGAGAAGCGTGACAAAACAAGTTAGTTATACTCATTTTAATCCGCTCTGTCCTTGACTCGTCAAAAACTGATTGGATCGAGTTGGCCTACCACTATAAAATAGACTAGGAAATGCAACTCGTCGTTTCAGATCAGACATGTGGACTAGTAGGCTGATCACCTTTTTTTAATTTTTAATTTTTTATTTATAAAATTTATTTATATATATACTTATAAATGAATATTTAAAGTATATTTAATTATATAAATATTTTTAAATTTTTAATTAATTAATTAATATTTTTAAATTTTTAATTAATTAATTAATATTTTTAATTGGATAAATTAAAATAATTATTATATATATAAATTAGCTTATTAAAACTTAATCTGCAAGGACTAGTGATTCATCATTCTGGAAGTTAATATGTTCCCATTACCACAGTTCAATGAGTGTTTTCCAAGATAATATCTTACCTATCATTAATGGCAAGTCAGATAGAAGAGGATTTGTAATACCTCGTACATAATATAAAAATAATATTTTTTATTACTTATATATATATATATATATATATATATATATATATAACACTTTTTTGTTGACTTAAATATTTAGTTTATATCCTTTAAAAAAAATAGTTTTTTTTTTCTGTTAACTGTAAAAATATTTTTCATAATTTTATATAAGTCCCTTAAATTTCTTAAAATTACAAATTGACTTTATATATATATATATATATATATATATATATATATATATATATATATAACTCAAAATTTTTGGGGATCAGGGCTCCTCTCTGCCCCTAAAGAGGTCCGCCTCTGACCATAATCCATCATCAGATACAAACACTACCTTAAAATAAGACTAAATGTTGTTTTTAGTATTTTATGTTTTGATACTTTTATATTCTGGTATGTTAACTCTAAAAAAAATCTTAATATGGTACTTGATATTTTAAGAATGATTCATCTTTATCATTTTAACTAAAATGTTAGATAGGTTAACAAAATAACCTAAAATGTTTGTTAACATAGTTGCTTTAGAAAACGTTTATTGAAACAGTTTTTAACTAAAACTTTATAAAATGAAAATGACATTTTGTATTATATACTCTTCTAATTTTGTATCATACTCAATTCCCAAGTCTCGTTATTTTTTTTTTTTCATATATACATGGACTTAAACACAATAATTATCACATTTTTTTAATGTTGTAACATGAACGAGTAGTTAAAGCAACAAATATAACCTATTTTAGTGAAATAAACCAATTATCAATAATATTCAATTATTCTTTGCTTCATCAAAGCAAATTCGTTTTCCAACTTACCTAGGTTTAGTTGAGAGAAAGTAAAGGATGAATGGAGGTGGTTTGATTGAGAAAAACAAAAAGAACAAAATATAGGAAAAAAAATCCATGCTAAAATATAACACAAATTGTTTAAAATGTTAGTTTAACTATTTTTGTGTGTTTATAATTAATTATGTATGACTCAAAACTAATTAATAATGTTTTATTATTTTAATTTTTATAATAATAAATTATTAAAAACCAGCCAATAGTTTTATTAATAACAAGTTTTTCACTCATTTATTTTCAAATATATTTCTTGTACTTATTTTTTACTTTTTCTATTTTCTATGTTCTATTTCTCTCATGTCTCGAATGTCCTGCTGGTGGTTATATTCTGCAACCCTGGATATTGGTACTTCTGCATAAAATATGCAAAAGTAAAATTTAGAAAGAATGTTGAACGGTTGAACCCCTACTTTCCAACTATACCTGACTTTCACCGTTATGTTCTTACTGCTACACATTGAAATTTATGTATATACGTCTATTTATCGTAAAATTATTTTTTGATAATTTTTTTTAATGTCAACCTAATACTATCTCATTGGATGAAAAGAAAGATTTATACCGATCTAGATTTGGTCATAGTTGTTGGTTTATTTCACATTTATTTACATGTGTAATTGGTTGCAGAATCATTGATATATGTAGAAAGAAGGTCCATACATAGATGGACCCCCCAACAGTGATAAGAGTGGCAAAAAATTGTCTTGTCTCCATAACTGATTGGCCACCGATGAACATCAATATTGATGCTCAGAGATGTAACTGTCTTTGGAAAAGTGGATACAGACATTTAATGTATGTTCTCTTCATACCATGCTAGTTACTACACATATGCACTGCCATACACAATTATGATACCTCAATTCTATTGTAACTTTCAGCACCACACTCACCCTCTTCTTCTCCAACTGTAGCCAGAGATTATAAATGACTTCTCCATCCACCCTTTCTATTTTAATTGCATCATTGTACTGTGATTGAGATGGAACTATCAGTGTTCTAGTGCCCTCCATTTAAACTCTGAGCATCAATTCTCAAACATATAATTAATGTTCACAGCATTATGGATCCACCTTAATTAATTCTTTATTTAGAAGAGAGGCGATTGAAAAAAAAAATTCGGTTAATAAATAGATTTTAAGTTTAATCCAACTTTATAAATTGACTAAGATTATGAGGTTTCTATTCCGTTATAAACTATAAACTCACATTATATATGGTTGATGTGAGATTTCTAGCCCACCTCCTCATTGGGAGTAATATAAATCTTAAATGTGGAACTAGATATTAATTAGTGGTCTGATAGCGGGTAACACGACTACGGATGACAATGAGTCGGGTCGAATACGGATAATGTCTACCTGCGACCTGACCCGCAACAAAAAAACTCACCCGCTACCCACTTGTTTACCTACCGGGTACTTGTTTAAAAAATAACCATGGGTATTTTAAAACTTGCAGGTACATGTGGATACCGGCGAATATTTAAAAAAAGATATTTTGTATATTTTTTTAATAAATTATTAAAAATATATAAATTAAATTAAATACAAAAATTAAAATATAAATAAAATTTTATTTTTAATTAAATTAAATTTAATAAAAAATAAATTAAATTTTATTTTTTTTGCAGGTAACGGATAACCGTGAGTACAAATAGTATGATACTTGATACCGCATCCGATCCATTTATGAACGGGCATTGAAATACTCCATTTGCAGGTCACTTCAAGTTGAACTCAAAGGAGTGTCATACAAGTGAGAATGACAAAGAAGAAATGCAAAAGATTTCATACTCATGTTGTTAGTATTGTAAGTTGTTTCCTTGCTAATCTAATAAAAGAGCATTGATAAGTTGTGAAGTGGATACTTAGGTATCTCAAAGGTATTCTATAGTTTGTTTATGCTTTGGAAGTGGTAAGTGTGTGTTGAATGATTACACATATGCAGACATGGATAATGATGTGGATTATAGAAAATCTATTTCTGGTTATATGATGACTTTTGTAGGGGGAGTAGTGTCATGACAATCCAGATTACAAAAATATGTTGCTTTATCTTCTACAAAGGCATAATATATTGTTGCTACAAAAGCTGCTAAGGAGATATTGTGTACGCAGAAATTCTTACAAGAGTTGGGATTATCACAATAAAAATATGGTTTGTATTATGGTAGTCAAAGTGCAATTCATCTCAGCAAGAACTCAAATTTCCATTCAAGGTCAAAGCATATTGAAGTCCAATATCATTGGATACGGAATGCATTAGAGATGAAACAATTATCATTAGAAAAAATCCATACAAATAAGAATTGGTCAGATATAATGACAAGGATCTTACTTATAGGAAAATATGTTATCTGCAAGTAGAAAGCCAGGTTGACTAGGTACCGTGAATTTTTTCTTCATATTGAGGTTTTCCCACATTAAAATGTTTTGGTGTTTGCTGGTTCTTCCCTTCTCTATTATATGCATCTTAAATTTATTGCATGTTATTTGTTTAGGGAAGATTTGATATATGAGTTGTTGTGCTTCCGCTTGTTATTTAATATTTTTATTATCTTCCCAACAACTGGTATCAGATCCAAAGGCATCTTAGTGAGAGGCTCAAACAAGTTCCTATATTGAAAGTGGCCCACACTCGTGGCTTAAAAAGCTTCTCCTTTGAGAGGAAGTAATATTGTGAAGTGACTCACATTTGAGGGGGATATTTGTCAGGTGGGTCACCAATTTATTGGGCCCACACTGATTTAATTAAGAAAAATGTAAAAGAGGTATTTTCTTTATGGGCTTTCGGCCTATTATGCAATTTAAATATGCAACCCTCCACAAATTTGAGATTTGAGAAGATAGAAAATAGTGTGGGGAGACAATGAGACAGAAGTTGTGAGTGCCTCTGGTAAGAAAAGAAAAAAAAAAACATCAGAGAGAATGAAAATGAAGGAAATAACAACCATTTTATCTCATGCAAATCTGGACAGAGAAGCTACCTTCGAGAAAATGTTTCATTCTTCATCTCATTTATTGGGGTTTCCTTTGTTGTTTATTTAAAGTACCCATTAGGGTTTGTTATCCACTTTGTTGGCACCGACCAACCTTGGTGTTGATAGGAGAGCCACGGTTCCTCTAAATTTTTTTTGTTTTAATTTTTACATATATTTATATATGTTTTAAAATTATATTTATATATTTACATATTATTGATATTAAGTTTATATTATGGAAAATTATAAGAAAAAATTAAATAAAGATAAAATTAAAACTAACGGGATAAATACCTTGTTCAATAAGAGAAATTAGAGTTTTGTCTCTAGTTATAAGGTAAATCATCAAGAAAGTATGAGAAGAGAAAAAAAAAAGACAAGAAAATAGATTGAGGAACGGATATTGAAAAATAAAGATACTGAAAAATGTATTCTCACATGATCTCACATAGAGATTGAATAATACTTTCTCACACGATCTCTCACATAGAGATTGAATAACACATTCACATGATCTTTCTTAAATTAAGTTTTTTTCCATAGTAGTATCAATCATAATTATGATTTTAGGAATTTTTTATGAAATCGACATAAACCTTAATTATATATTGTTTTTCCAAATTAGTATAATCCTAAATTTTGAAATTTAGGGATTTTGTGTTTATTTTATGGTTATTTTATGATATAATAGTGAATGATAGTCATATTTTTCTTATTTTACTATCATGTGTATGATTTCTTTGAGTAGAGAAAAAATGGAGTGTCTTTTTTTAATTAAAAATAATAATTTATATATAAAAAATCTAATTTGGCACCCTTGGCATTTTTGTCGAAGTTTCGCCACTGCTTGTTGACAAGGAGAATAATACTCTGTTGATTCGTGGGAGCTCCAAGAGAACTTGGTGTTTGCTGTGTTCTATGCATCTTATTATTTTGCATATTATTTGTTTCGGGAAGATTTTATATGGGTTTTGCTTTCGCGTTATTTAATATTTTTATTATCTTTCCAACAACCGGTGTCAAAGCCAAAGGCATATTGGTGCAAGAACAAACAAGTTCCTATATCGAAAGTGGCCCACACTCGTGGTTTAAAATGCTTCTCCTCGTGGGGTAAGTAGCAATGTAAAGGGGCTCACACTTAAGTGGGTGATTTGTTAGGTAGGTCACCAACTTATTGGGCCCACACTGATTTAATTAAGAAAAATAAAAAATTTGTATTTTTTTTAATGTGTTTCAGGCCTATTATGCAATTTAAAATATGCAACCCTTGCATTAGATTTGAGAAGAGAGAAAAGAGGGAAAATAGGGTGGGGGAGACAAGGAGACAAAATTTGTGAGTGCCTCGGGTGAGAAAAGAAAAAAAGAACATTAGAGAGAATGAAGAATGAAGGAAATAGCAAACAATTTATCCCATGCAAGTCTGTATGGAGAAGCTACCTTCGTGAAAATGTTTTATTCCTCATCTGATTTATTGGGGTTTCCTTTGTTTATTTAAAGTACCCATTGGGGTTTGGTATCCACCTTGTTGGCACTAGCAGAGCTTGGTAATGATAGGGGAGCCACAGCTCCCCCAAAATTTTTGTTTTAATTTTTACATATATTTATATATTTTTAAAATTATATTTATATATTTACATATTATTTTTTTATTTTTATATTATGAAAAATTATAAGAAATAATTAAATAAAGATACAATAAAAACTAACGTGATAAATACCTTGTTCAATAAGAGAAATTAGAGTTTTGTCTCTAGTTATAAGGTAAACCATCAAGAAAGTGTGAGAAGAGAAAAAAAAGATAAAAATAGATTGAGGAACAAATATTGAAAAACAAAAATACTGAAAAATGTATTCTCACATAGAGATTGAATAACATATTCTTACATGATCTCTCATATAGGGATTGAATACGTTATCTCTCTTAAATTAAGTTTTTGCTCAGAGTAAAATCAATCATAATTATGATTTTAGGAGTTTTTTTATGAAATCGACATAAATCTTAATTATATATTGTTTTTCTCAAATTAGTATAATCCTAATTTTTTAAATTTAGGAATTTTGTATTTATTTTATGGTTATTTTATGATATGATAGTGAATGATAGTCATATTTTTATTATTTTACTATCATGTCTGAGTATAGAAAAAATGGAGTGTTTTATTTTTAATTAAAAATAATAATTTATATGTACAAAATCTAATTTGGCACCCTTGAAATTTGTGTCAAAGTTCTGTCAGTGCTTATTGGTGAAGAGAATAATGCTCTATTGATCCATGGGAGCTAAAAGAGAACTTATGTTTTTCCTTCATATTGAGGTTTTTCCACATTAAAAAGTTTTGGTGTTTGCTTTGTTATATGCATCTTATTATTTTGCATATTATTTGTTTAGGAAAGATTTTATATGGATTTTGCTTTCACTTGTTATTTAATATTTTTATTATCTTCCTAACAATTGATATCAAGGCCAAAGGCGTCTTGGTGACATGTTTAAACAAGTTCTTATATCGAAAGTGGCCCACACCCGTGGCTTGCTCATACTTGAGAGGAAGATTCTTGAGAATTCAAGTATGAGTCTAAGTCTTACATTGAATAAAAATGAAAAAGTTAAGCATCATACAAAAATGAAAACCTATAAACACATTTCTTAAGATTTTGGATTAAGAGTGGTGTTAATTCTTATGTGTGGGTTGGATTCATATCTTATTGAAATGTCTCCTCAATAATTCTCTCTAAATAGACCCAACAATTAATGTCTAGTCCCACGTTCAATAGCATATATTTCGACATAAGAAGAATGTGTTGAAAATCATTGACTAAATATAAAACCAAATTCCTGTATCTATTATGAAATCACTAAAGATAATAACTGACTTTGAGATAAACGACAATTCTGAGGCCCATTCTTTTAGGGAAAAAAAGGTTAGAATGTACACATGCGAAAACTAAAAGTTGCATAATTATTATATTATATATTCTTATTAGAAAAATTATAATAAGCCAATAATTGAGCAACAAAATAGTAATTTGTTATAAGTGTGTTTCCACTATTATATTCATTATTTTTCTAAAAATCTAGTCAACTTTAAATTATAGATATAATATAAATTTCTAAATCTGTTTTATTGTGAACAGAAACAAACCTTTAATTTATCTTTATCTCTTTTCTTTTAATTTTTTTTCCTTTATATTATATGTAACCTTTTTTCTTGCCAACCATTATTTAAATTTGTGACTTCTCTTATTTTTGTTGAAATCTCAATATTGAAAGAAGTATCGATGATTTTGAAGACAAAGTACTAAAAGAATAATATTTAAATTGTTATAATACCGTGGTTTAATAAGTCTGCTTATGACACTAAAAGTCTGATGGTAGACCCTGGACACTAAAGATATATTAATTACATCTAGTACAACTATTAATTTGTGCATTATTGGTTGTAATTTTCAACAATTATATGACCAATAATTTACTACTCTTTTATATTTTAAAAACAAATTCTACTCCATCTCGTGATTAATGTTATCATAACATTATACTGACCTCGTATATATAGTTTTATCTAAATAAAAAAAAAAACATATATGTACATATACTTTTATATGCATGCATAATTTAATGTTGGTAAGCCTAAAAAAACTTACAGCTACAACTCATTTAATGTATGTAAAATCTAAAAAAGAAAAAACTTATACGTAGATAAAAACATTTTTCATCTTACGCTCATCTTTCTGCTTGTTCAGTGTGTGCTCGTTTTATCTATTTGTCTGTGGGAACAAATAATTGTGGGAAAAATTATTGTAAGAAAAAGTAAACAAAGAGAAGAATTTTCTTTTCCAAATTTGCTGTATACACGTGAAAGTTTTACGTTGAGATTATTTTATTTAAAATGATATTTTGACATCTAACAAATTTTTACACTTATTTGATATTACTTCTTCTTCTTTTTTTTACTTTTTTGCCCTTTATTTTTTACTTTTTTGTCAAATTGCTTTTTTTTTTTTTTGTGTGTG
>Ga0214543_1010754_pt1 | contig 13304 bp, 4 predicted proteins | sample CNSS2metaG_FD_160094 | JGI IMG/M metagenome (GOLD analysis project Ga0214543, IMG submission 160094) | Root nodule microbial communities from cowpea collected in UCLA plant growth center, Los Angeles, California, USA - CNSS2 | ecosystem: Host-associated > Plants > Roots > Nodule | place: USA...
AAAAAAAAAGGGTGAAAAAGAAAAAAAAAAAAAAAGCAACCTTTCTCCATAAATGAGGCCTTGAAAGTCTCAAAATTATCGAAAAAGAAACAAAAAACAAGAAAAAGTAACACACCCTTTGAAGAGAAACAACATGGGTCTGAACAAGTGTCTGAAAATATTCATGCAACCAAGATTGGAGACAATGTGTGTGCGTACGAGGAAAAGTAGTAGCAGGGTGTGTGCGTTTGTGAAGGAGACAGGGTGAAAAAAACGGTGATAAGAAAAAAGAAGGTACCATAAAGTTTGTTCCAGTGATGGTAGAAGGCAAGGACTCTAGGGAGAATGTTGTGAGAGAAAGGCATGGGTTGAGAAGAGGCTTTCATCATCATTCCGACAAGTTCCTTAACATTTCCGACGAAGAAACGATAAGGGGGTCCTCTTATTCCTTGGTCGGAGAAATGGCCTTCGATTTTCCTAGGTCTCCACCAGAAACAGAGTGCGAGCTTGAACACAAGAAGCAGAGTAATGAGAAAGAGAAAAAGAAGCTTAAATGGTTCCATGATGTTTTTGGGTATGAAAATGAGTGTGTTGAGGAGTTTATGGTTAAGTGTGGTTTGGTTGATACTGTGTTGTTGGCTTTATAAGATTTGAAAGAGAGAGAGAGAGAGAGAGAGAAAAAGAGAGAGAGAGAGAGAGAGAGAGAGAGAGAGAGAGAGAGAGAGAGACAGACAGAGAGAGACAGAGAGAGACAGAGGAAGAGAGCAGAGAAAAGATAAGCAGAAGAAAGAGCGTAGGGGCCGCCATTGGAATTCTAATAGTCAACCAATTTGAGCTTATTTTAATCAATAAATTCTTCATACAAATGTTACCCTTCTATTTTTTTTCATATAAAACTATATATAACCTTCTTTTTTATTCTGTTTTACCCTTAATAACATTTTTAAATCATAACTGAAATTCATGATAAAGGGTGAAATAAACAAAAAAGAATTTTAGAGTTCTCATATGTTTTTCTTTTTAAGGGATATTTTTTGTGAGAAAAATTATTCTGAAGATAAATTTGAATTGAAGAATAAACATAGATGTAAATAGTATAATGTTTTGTTTATAATTTATGTATGAATTTTTTTATAATGAGTATCATTTGTTTGTGTTTCTTTGTGGTGTAGATTATTTTGTAGGACACCGATATTTTAACATTAATTTTTTTTATTCATTTGATGTTATTAATCACTATTTTTTATTTTCTATTTCTTTTTACATGTACAAAAATTTATTTTTGTATGTAAGGTAACTTCAAACAATTGTTTTTTCTTAATTTGTATATATATACGCATCTGTTTATTATAAATTTGGTGTGAGGTTCATTTTTTGTATTATTTATTATATTTGTTATTTTATTTAATAATTTTTTATACGATAGGAAATAATAAATATGCTTTGAACTGTCAATAGTGATATTAAAGTATATATACAGTAATATTATTCTTAAAAATAAGAAAGAATTCAAACTATCAAAGAATTACCGAATAAAAAATAATAATTAGAAAAAACAGCTCAAATTGTACAATATTTAAAATATATCTTTTATTGTAAAGTAACTTACGAAATAGTTATAAGATAATATAATGAGAAAAAAAAAATGTCAACACGCATCATATTATCTTTCTATTTTCTTTAGTTAAATTGTATATATTATTCTTAAGTTAACAAGTTTTCATTTGACTTCATTATTTTGTTTTTATTATTATATATTTTGAAACTATTGTTTTTAGTTTTGATGACATGTATGATTTCTCGTTTTAGTTTGTTAAATATATTTTTTTCACTTTTCATCTTTTAGGATTTTAACTTACTACTTTTTATATTATAATATTTATTTTTAAATATAAAAATAAAAATTATTTTAGAAATATTAAATTTTTTTTAATATTATATCATAATATTATTATACATAATTTGAAAAGTTTATTTAATCATTTATTCCATGTATATAAGTAGTTAATTAATGTTGTATATTACTAGGAATTACAAGTATTATATTTTAGTTTTAGATGACTAAAATTAAAAGCAACTTATTTTACACCAGTAAAAACATATGTAAGACTATATAAAATATTGGGTTAAATATGTTTTTTTTCTCAAGTTTCATTCAATTTTGGTATTAGTTCTTTTTTTAAATTTTATATCAATTTAGTCCTTCATATTTAAAAATGTTTGGATTTAGTCCTTCTTATCATATTTTGTTAAGTTTATTTGACATTTTAAACGCATTTTATAATAATATTTGAGTTAACATCGAAACGAAAATGTGTCAGACAGGGTAAACAATTTAAATATTGTCATGAAATACATTTGAAACGTCAAATAAACTTAACAAAATTTGGTTAAATGGACTAAATTCACACATTTTTAAAGATGAAGAACTAAATTGGTCAAAATTTTTGAAAAGGGACTAATTTCAAATGTCACTCAAACTCAAATTTTAGCGACCAAAAACATATTTAACCCTAGGATATTTGGTAGAAAGATGTTAGTTAACAAGTTTCAATAAATGGTAACTTGTTTGTATAGAACTGAGATGAAGAATTAATATTATTATTTATATCTTGTTAACTAATCAAATTTAAAATTTTATTTCAATAAATGCATTAAAATTATTATAAATAAACACATTACTATTTCTCCCTTAACACTATTTAACTAAACGTTATTAAAATTTCTATTAAGAAAATTCATACTTATTATTGTTATTAAGATGTTTATTAAGAAAATTCACATTTATTATTGCCTCCTTCTAACTTCAATATCCTTAGTTATTTACATTCTTAATTACATTAAAATATACAATTTTATCATTTTTATGAATAATTAATTAAAAATAGAATATATATATATATATATATATATGATTTTGCAAAAAATAATATTAAAAAAGGAATAATCATTATTTAAAAAAAATATTTAACTATATACTTTAAAATAAATAGAAGTTATTTGTTTATTTATTTTATTAAATAATTAAATAAATTATTTCATAAAAAGAATTTGAAAAAATTATTTAGTTATTTTAAAATAAAGAAAACTTATTTAATTAATTTTATTAAATAAATTATTTTTTATTTATTAAAAGGTAAAATTGTCTAAAAAAAAGTATATCCTCTTGTATATCATGATATGATATAGATGAGTATTATGTTAGAATAATTGTTAAAATAAACAACATTACTTAAAAAATTGTAGTGTTTGCGTGTTATTAGAAAATTGTTCTATTTTTGTATGAAAACAGTTATAGAGTTGTATAAGTTATCTTCATATTCAAACCAAATTATTTCAAAAAGACAATACGAATAAAATCATTTTTGTTTGTATCACAGAGATAACATATGTTTTAGTGAAAACAATACTCGGAAACTGTAGAATTGCATGATAGAAAAACAGTTTTGTAGGTAAAGTATGATAACGCGTTCTTATACTGCAGCAGGCAATACCAAAATTGTTGCTTATCTTGTCAAATAAAACAATTATAGGATAATAATTATTTATTTCAGAGAACTGTCATTTAAATAAAAGGATGATTTTCCCTTTACGAATATACAATTTTTATACAATATTAGGCACTGATTTAAACTTTTACTGTCGACAACCCATTTCAAAAAGAAATATTTGAAAAGAAAAAATAGATTCAACAGCCTAATTGTAGAAAAATATTCTTTTATACATGAAAAATATTTTATTAATTAAAATGCACGCATCACCTAGGATACAAATTCAGAAGTAATGGAAAGAAAGAGAGTCCCTCATATTTAATTCACTTGACAAATATATCATCTTACTCACCAATGAACTCACAATTATTTAATTAAGAACAAGAAGAAAAAGAAAAGGTATTTTTGCTTTTGATTTGTAATCTATTATGTAATTTAAAAATAATGTAACCTAGGAGGAAAAAAAATATAGCTTAGAGATGGATAGATAAAAGTTGTGAGTGATTTTGGTAAAAAAGAAAAGAAAAGAAGACACTAGAGAGTAAAGAAGAAAAGAATAATCAATTGTATCATATGTAAGTTTGTGTAAAGAAGCTAATTTTAAAAATGTATTATTCCACTGCTTATACATTGAGGTTCTTCTATGGTTTACTTAAGTATCTATTAGAGTTTTCTTATGTTGTTATCTATTTTGTAAAGAGAATTTTTTTTTATTGATCCTATGAAACTCCAAGGTATGTAATATATCCATTAATTATTATTGGTGGAGGATTTAACTAGATTAGATCCCTTGGAATTATCTTTCATGATGAGATTTGTTTACATTAAAACATGCGGATATTTTTTTAAATGGGTATTTGACAAATAACAGAGTGGGTAATGATTGGAATTATGTTAGTGTGAGTCAAGTTGTAGGTAAATACTATCTATATCAGACCCGACCTATTGTCATTTATATTTGTACATCTCATTGTTTTGAGTATTATTTATATAAGTAAAACTTGTGTGGATTTTTCTTCCACTTATTATTTGTTTTTTTTTTGTTATCTTCCAAAAAAAATAGTTTGAAATTAAGAAGTAAAAGATATGATAAGGGCATATAATTGGAGTTTGCTTATAAAAAAATAGTTTTTTAAGATAACGGTATGCTATAGAAATTAAAAAAAATGTAACTAAAGATGAATATTAATATTTTAATGTTTATTTTCTACTTTTATTTTATTTTTATCTTTCGTCATTCATACTATCATATTCACCAATAAAATATATAAATGAAAACTAAGATACATCTTCCATTTACAAGTCATGTCTTATTTCTCGTAGGAATTAAATTTTATGAAAGTGGACCACACCTCATAATTTTTTGATTTGTCAAAATACTTCAGAAAGTAACAAGTGTTTTTGTGATTAACTTAATTTTCTAATCTCGTCATTAATATTGAATAAAAGTGTTTATTTTCTCGTTATATTTATTCTGAATTGATTACTATTTTATTTTGATGAGAAATTTAACAATTTTTTAAGATATTTAAATACATTAAATTTAAATTATTTTTATTTTTAGTTTTTTAATCTTTAAAATGCTTCTCAAAACAATGCAACATAAAAGGTATTTAGTTAGGCTCTAAACAATTTGTAAGAGAATGTCACTTAAGTTCTAAAATGCAAGAAAATAACTTGACTTGTTTCTAGTTTTTTCAAGACTTTGTTTTGTGGTGGCTAACCTTAGGAAAGGAGGGAGGTGATCCTATATTAGGGTTATTCTTGGATGAATTAGGACAAGTTTTGAAAAAGTTCTAGAAAGAAAACCATGGAGAAGGCTAGTTACATTTGTGCAATATGTTTTGTACCTTGTTTTCACAAATTCGAGGTTTAAATATTATCTTTAATTCATAATATTTTATTTACCGAAATGGTAAAGAGTTCTTCTAATCAAACATTACAAGGGATTTGAGAGTCTCTTGGACAATAAGGAATTAAACCAAAATTAAGGGAATTTTCTCTTCTTGAATAAAGCGCAAATGTGTTACGTAATTACTTAACTACTTTGTTAATTTAGTGGTCACTTTGTTGCATTCCACCCACTAACCATTTATTTCAATTTGGATGAGTTGGTTGTGTTCAACCCGAGAAGGAGATGAACAAGAATAGTTAAGGAGAGAAGAAGTGTGGGGTGGGGAGATGGAGATGATAAAAAGAAAAAAATGCTAATGATTCATTTGAGTTATTTTTTACTTCAAAAACTCTATTGATGATAAAAAATAATAGATTACTTCACATAAAATAAGCTAAAGCAACTGCATCATTAAATGTAGTTTTTAATTATTTAACAACAATAAGCTAGATTCATTTTTTGACAGAAAAATAAATAAACCTCATTGCATTTCTCTACCGATATTATGTTTGGATACAACTTGGTATATAATCGAAAACCTGGAAACTACCATGAAAATATTAAAAGTAGTTGTGGAAAAGAAGACTATTAAATTAAATATCATCCCACCAAAAAGATACAATAGACCTGGGGACATAATTATATGATATCATCATTCAAAGCATCAAGAGCAATAGAATCTACCATGTATCCTGTAGTCCCTGGAATTTGCAATCCAAATTGTTACTCAATGTAGTACTTGTTTTTGAAAGGTGCAAGTAGCTTGCCGGAATGCTGATGAATCTCACATCCAAGTTCAACCTCCATCAAACGATGATTCCCCTTTGAGCGACTCATCACAAAAGAAACCTTTAAATCATCACCTTCACTAAGATTCATAGGAGGATGCAAAAGAAAAACCTGTCCAATGATTAAATATATCATCAAACTAACATTATCATGCAGCTGGATACAAAAGTCAGATCGTAGGTTATGAATACAACAATAAATGCTGCATACGCATAAATCATTATTCACAAAGTATAGAAGTTATCTATTTGCCTGTTTTCCTTTCTCTATAAAATTGTTAACACGTACTTTAAGACTACAACATGCACTTTAAGCGAGTGTTTGAAGCAAATTGAAGAACTACACTAGCAAAACAGCAAACTACAAGCATCTGAGTCAACTCAACACAATTTTTTGACCTATTGTTGTTTGGAGATTAAGTAGCTAGATAGAGAGGAGGAAAGGACAGAGGAGGGTTAGGGAAGAGAAGAGTCAGAAGAAAACTACTGAGACACTGACAAAATTATTTCATGAACAAGATTATATCACCAAGAAGTTGATGCAGTACAAACCTGTTGGCCCCAATGTGTACCGTAATCCACACTGGGAGCTGTAGTTAACTCAATCTCCTGTTCAGCTGGATCCTCACTTCTTCCCTGGTGAGTTAAAACAGAAAACATTGGGATTAGGATTTATGATATTAGATAGATACAAATGCTCTTAAAAAGGTCAGAGTAACTAACCCGAAAATGTACATCAAACCATCCTCCAAATCCACACAACTTTGCGTTTTCCATCGTTATTGACAAAGAAAAGTTTGATCTAACTTTTTCTATGTCAGTCACTGTGGCAGTTAAACAATCAATTTCCTTTATTATAGCAGCAGTTCCAATGACTTGATGTGGATGAAGGTTGTTCCACAAAGATGTCTAAAGAAATCACAGTAAGCATAAATTAGTTTCATGAGCAATCTTTATCCTTCTATATCACACTCTGACATTAACTTACAATAGCTAAGCCAAATTTAATTTGTATATCCAATAACACCCACAAAGTAAAAAGAGACCATTAAAGTTCATAATTCAATAACCAAATTTTCAATTTCATGCAACTGCTAAAGGAGAAATAACTAAGGTTGTCAAACTTGCAGATCCAACCATGGATCTGAGAAGGGACGAAGACACAAGCATGGGATTGTATGTGAAAAATGTAAGATCCTACCTAAAATATAGTATTATGCTATGAACTGCACACCACACACGTGAAAGCACATATAAAATAACACAAAACAACTATAAATGACAAGTTCCTCAACATTTATATAGATTATGGTTCATAAGGCATAATGGATGTTTGATACAACATGGCCCACTAACTAGCAGGCCTACAAACAAGAAAGTATATGAGACCCCAATGGATGAAGGACTTTATTTAATGAGTCCATACAATTATGTGTTTTTCTTTTCTTTTCTTTTCTTTTTACCAAGATACATGACTTCTAAATAAACAAAAGTTATAAAGTTGCAACTCAAACAATAAAACTCACACAGGGCGGACCAGAAGCAGATGAGAATTTCAACATAAGAAAATAAAATTACACAAAACAAGGAAACGAATGACAGACCACTAAAATAGTAGCCTCGGTCTCATATATGTAGAAGCAGAATATATCAGTGGCAAATAGCTACAGAAGTAGCACATAGAAACACAAGCCTAGCTCCTACATAATGATGCAGACCAAGCACATGGACATTATTGCACACATTCTTCATAGGTCCACTTGACATAATCACCCACTGATACTCACGCAGGCCTTTAGGAAACAGATTTGAATAACCAGAAAACTGATAGTATTAAACACAAAAACCAGATCAGCGAACTTTTACAGCAAGAAGAAAAAGAGTAGAGCTTAGACAAGGAAAATTCTGTCCAAGATCACATCCAAAAAGTAACAACCACGACTTATTACTCTCTAACCACTACAGCCCTATCATCCATACACAATACAGCAGAAAAGGTGCCCACAACGTCACGGCACTAAGGGCTCACGTATCAAAACAGGTTCATTCTCAGACAAGGCCCAAAAAAAATTTCTAAAATTTGGTTATTTTGGGAGGGTAAATAATTTTTTGATCATGGATTTTCCACAAGTTGCTTGACCCAATTAATCATTGTTGATGCACAAAACCCACCCACCCCCCTTTATAGTCCAGGTGTCCAGCATGAAATCGTACCAAAATCACAAAAATAAATTTTGGAACTACAAACTTTCAATCTGGTAAAACACAGAGAATTGACCTTGTGTAAACCATCACGCAACTTTGACAATCATGATAAGAGTACCAAAATTAACTTCTAAAAACTAATTCACTAATTTTAAACAAACAAGAAGACCAAATTATAAGAACTCAAAGGCTTCCAACCATGATCGAAATTTTATTTCAGTACAAATAAACCACTAAAACCAAAGTATACAACTTGCCTGAAGATAGTATTTTCTTTGCTCATCTGAAAAAGGCTTTGTTAAAGTGCTCATATCAACACCATAGTAGTCTTTTGTTTCATCCACGAAGCTGCGCCAATCATCCATAGTTGATTCATATTCTCCTAATTTGTGATCTACTATCCCAGTCCTGATAGGTGCCATCCACATGCGAGCATGACTAGGATACCTGCCAAATAAAGCCTCTCAAATCACCAATTACGTAGGCAACACCATAAGCAACCAAAGAAATACACCAAGCACTAAGGTAACCAAAATTTATAAAATAACCATCAGGCAACAACCAAATAATTTATACATGTAAGTTATCATCACTGGTAATGTGATGAAAAGAGAATGGTACGCACAACATGCCAAGACAATGAATCTACTGTAAATAGATAAGGATTGAGTAGTTTTGTATTTAACTCACGTCATGTGACAGGTTTGGCACTATATTTGTTGACTAATGCGTAATGACTATGGAATAAGAATTTTGAAGCTAACCTATCCCATTGAAAACCATAGAATATGTTACACAGAACAAAACTTTGTGCCTTCTATGAAGCTTGGTTTGAAACATGGAAACAAACATTGAAATTTAAATATTACATCTACTTGTTGGCAATAGTTCTGGTTCAAAAATTAGCCCCCACTGGAAGCCCTTTGCATATGCAATACAGTATGGAAATAAAATAAAAAATTAAGTGACCAAAAATACTAGTAGAAATCTCAATAAAATCTCAGAGAAAGAATGAATCCTGCAATATGAAAAAGGAACTACACAATATCTATTTTAATTAACACAAGCTAAAACACAAAATGGATGAATAGGTAAGGTGCTAGGGAGTAAATGAGAAGACAAAATATCAATACATCAAAATACTTTTTTCTCTGCTTTGAGGCAGAAAAATAATTGCAAAATACATCAAAATACATACATCATTCCTGTCGGTTTGAGCCAGTGGTCACGAGCATGTATAACTGAATCAAACATGGATTCTCGCAGAAGAAAATAACCCATCCACTCAGAGATGATCACGTCAACTGCAAGTTACATAATAACATCTAAGGCAATCACAAGGATAATCAACAATTATAATTTAGACGAAGAGGGAAAAAATGAACAAAACTCAAATGTACTAATAAAACACAACACAAAGTGTTTTTTTTTTTTAATTTAAGAAAACAATTTTTGTTTCCATTTCCTTATTTTACCAATAATTATAAAATATCACTTTAATTTCTTGGTTTAGAAAACGGATAACACACAAAAACTGTTGTTTTCTTCCCCCACAAATCCTTTAAAACAGGAAACAGAGTAAATGTCATTTTTGAAATCATTAATGTACACAAGAACCAGAAACACACAAAAACAAAAAACAAAAAACATAAGTTATATCAAACAAACTAAACAGATCTCATTACTTCTAACCTTTCTCAGGCAAGGTAACATCCTCCATTGATCCCTCGATGACCTCAACTACATTCTGGAGATTATTCGCTTTGACGAGTGCACGGGCATGTTCTGACATCTTCGTCGCTTCCACTGCATACACCTTCCTCGCACCTGCTTGCGCTGACCATATAGCAAGAATGCCACTTCCAGTCCCCACATCCAAAACAGTCTTCTCCCAAATTAACTCACCAAGTCAGTTCAAAATCATAACACAAGCAATAAGCATAACCAATGCTCTCAAATTGTAACATAGTAGCAAAGGTCATCCTTAATCAATTTCTGTATCAATAAAATTTCCATTACCATCGAAGTTGGGCTCAGTAACTAATTTCACAGGTTTTATTTCACCTCATATTTTCATATAAACTGCAAAATGAAATCCCAATTTCTTGGAAACTATTGAAGAAAAAAATTAGGCTTGTACTAATCTGAGCTCAAAATAAGACATTCAACCTTTGTTGTCCAAGAATAATTTAATTCAAGTTTGAAAGGAAAAAAAAGAGTAGCAAAGTTTCATACAAGACGGCGCTTGGTGTAGTGGTTAATGGTTGATGCGTAAAATGGTGATAATGAAGAGGCTTACCTTGCCAGCGAAGTGTTTTTTGTTGTCGAAGATGGCGTTGAAGTAAGCGTCCATGCGAACACGATCGGAGAGCATCTCCTTCTGGTGATAGAGGAAAGCATAGGTGCAGAAGTAATTGGCGTAGTCAACGTCTTTGGGAACAGGGGCGCCTCGGCCACCGGAAACGGCGTTTGCAGAGGTTCCCATCTTACACACTCTCGCCCTTGCGGCGTTGCACTCTCTGCTCCGTTCAACTTTTAGGGCATGCTAACTTTCGCGGCACTACACTACGGTTAGTTTATACTCGCTGTCTTTTCGAGCCTTTTATTCAATTTTTTTTTCTTCTTCTTTAAAATAGTCCCCATATATAAAAATATAAGCTATAACACATATTATTATTAATTTAAGAGAAATTTCTTAATATGTTTTTAATTTTATTGGATCTATTCTATCATTTTTATTTAAATTAAATTTTAGTATTTTATTTTTAAAAAAAACATCAATATTAAAAATCGCATTGTTTCACTATAAATTATTTATCGCAAATTTGATAGATTTTACGTATTGAGAAACATTTACTTATTACAAATTTAGTTACAATGTAATTTATATATTTAAAAGTACTTATGCATCAAATTTAAGTAATATAAAATAAATAGAAGAAAATGTATACATGTATTATGACATGTTACACAGCACTGTATTTAAAGATTTTTTAAAATGTTTCTGTACACCACGTTATTAATTATAGTGATAAGATTTTCAGCTTTGTCTAAAATAAATATTTTTTATTTTTATTATAGAAACATTGGTATATAATTGATTATATATATATATATATATATATATATATATATATATATGTGTGTGTGTGTGTGTGTATATTAGATGTGGATGATAAGTTATTTTTTGAAGTAATTAATATCCAAAATTTAAAAGGTATTATCAGAACGAACTCAATTTCATTCCTCTTGAAATTTAGGATCTAGGGTTTCCTACGTGACATTTTTCCCCAAATTAATTTCATTTAAAATTTTTGATGTAAATCATTTCGTTTAAATTTAGTAATCTTCATGTTATTGATAAAGTGTGTTTGAATTTACATAAGTTTTTTCTTATCCAACCATCAGAAATATTGTAAGGCTCACTTATATTTTAACCCTTTATTTTAAGTATTGTCCCAATCTAAATGGGTCTGAGGGTTGGCCCATAGGGCGTACAAGGCCCCTAAGACAGTCAAACCCCTTCCACTCTTGTCATTCTTGCAAAATAGCACCTTGCTTACCCTCCTTTTCTCCATAGCTCTGTTAGGGTTTTGAAGTTAAGTTAGATTCAACCCATACTTTCTCTCTGGTTTGGTTCTTCGTGTTTTCTGTTAGGGTTCTGTGTAGTAATCACGTGCCTCATATGTATTAGGGTTTTCAGCTCCTAAATCTGCTCCGGGAACTCTCGTACTCATTTGCTTCAGTGTCGGAGTCGTTTGGCTAACTCTATCCAGGTAAGGGAAGCTAGGGTTCCTCGTATTTTCGAATCGGTTGCTTATTTCTTATCTACCTCGAGTTTGTATGAAGTGTATGCTACTATGGTTAAATAAAATGCTCTGCTCTGCATTGTGGGTACGAAAGTATGGCTGCTGCAGGTACAAATAGTGGCGAAAACTGATAATCTCGCCCAAACGTGCTTGTCTCACCTAGGCGAGCTTGGCAGATGCTCACCCAGGTCTTTTGCGCGAGTTGCCGCTCAGGTGACCAATCTTCGTTTTGAGTGAGGGAACGTCTCGCTCAGGCGAGGAGATCTCGCCTAAGGTAGAAAGTGCAGAAGGCCACTCTTCTTGGTTGTCGAGTTATCGCCTAGGTGAAAGGAGCTCGCCTGAGCGAGAGTCCCTTTCGCCTGAGCGAGACCTTTCTGCCTGAGCGAGAAGTTGGACGAGAATGCGTCTTGTTCTGTTGTTTCTCTGTTCTTAAATGTTGGCCATATGTTTGGATTTTTTATATACTTTTAAAGCATGAATTGGGTGATTATGCATGAGTGATATGATTTATGAATTGTGATGGATGAGCTTAATATGATTTGGGCATGATGCATGTATGGAATGATTCATGGGCTAAAAGTGATGATTTTGGTATGGTTTTGGTATTAGATATGAATGAAGGTTGGTTATAAAGTTTGGCATGAGATTGGTATGCACGATAAGTACCTATTTGGTTGGTGAAACATGATTTATATGTGGTTAGGACATAATTTCACGATTGTTTTGTGGTGGTGCCTCATTGGTTAGGGCGTAATTCCATGAGCCTCTAGGTGAGACCTCATGGTGGTGCCTCAATTGGTCGGGACGTAATTCCATGACCCCTGTTAGTGGGAGTTCATGGTGGTGTCCCATCTATATAATTTAGTAAGGATTCAAGGTAAGGATTGCATCCTAACGCTTTAAAGAGTTAGTTAGTCTCACGTAAAGCGTATTGACTTGAGTGGTGAGAGTAGCAGGAGGCCTTAAGGGCTAACCTTATGTGTGGGGTTGAGACACTGGAACAATTAGCTCGGTAGAGCAGTAAAAGCCACTACAAGTGTAAGCATCCGCTAAATCCGACTAATTATATGTATTCGGATGAGTCGTGTCGTGAGTCCTTGTGTATTGTTTGTAAGTCATAACATGATTGATTGATTGA